>Ga0209055_1000314_pt1 | contig 34699 bp, 28 predicted proteins | sample GraSoiAngelo_110_FD_185875 | JGI IMG/M metagenome (GOLD analysis project Ga0209055, IMG submission 185875) | Grasslands soil microbial communities from the Angelo Coastal Reserve, California, USA - 14_0903_12_30cm (SPAdes) (version 2) | ecosystem: Environmental > Terrestrial > Soil > Grasslands ... | reverse complement strand
GCCGGCAGGCTCACCATCACCAGGCCACGCACGGTGATGCCGAACAGCAGCTGATTGCCGGACGCGTCCTTGGCCACGCGCAGCGGCCCGATGATCGGGTCGCGGGTCGAGATCGTGCCGATCTGGACAGCGTGGAAGGTGTCGAACACGTCGATGTTCGCGTCGGACCGTGCCACAAAGATCACCCGGTCGTTCGCACTGCCCGAGCCGCCGCACACGGGGCTGGTCGGGGGGCACGATCCCGAGGGGGCGAAATTGTGGTTGTAGTTCATGTCCATCCCCGACGCGTTTCCCGTATCGGGCGACGTGCCCTTGAGGCGCAGCCCCTCGTCCAGATAGTAGACCGAGTCGGCCCGCGCCGCGTTGGTCGCGCCGTTGAAGTTCGTCGCGATCGCCTTGACCCTGGTCGAGGTGTTACTGATGAAGTCGAGCACGTCGACGGCGGGGGACATGCCGAAGTCTATGTCGACCTGGCCCGAGTCCCGGATCAGCCCAAGCGAGCCGCTTGTCGAGCACCCCACGACGGTGCTCGCGCCTTGCTGGAGGCGACCCTTGGTCGTATACGACATCACGCGCGCGAACTTCGCGGCCACCTGACCACCCTCGCCCATAAAGCCGTGGGTGAAGTTTCCCGAGTTGCGGACGAAGGTCGTATCCCCGAGCGCGAACGACTGCAGCTCGACGTTCACGCCGGCGCACGCGGTCAGGGTCACCTTCAGCGTGTTGTATGGTAGCCCGCGCCGCTCGACCACCCGCAACGTGTCGGACGTCGAGCTCGGCGCCGAACCCGCGATCTCCCAGAAGAGGTGCCCGAACAGCTTCGTCGGGTCGGGCGGGTTCCCCGGGTTGATCAGCTTCTCCATCCGCAGCGTGGCGCGCCCCGTGAACGGCGCCGTGTTCGAGGGCTCGGGCGTCGTCGAGTAGAGTGCGAAGATCGAGTCCTGCGAGCACAGCGTGCCCCCGTCGGGCCGGCACACCGTAGCCAGGTATTGCGGCCGGTCGGAGACGTTGTACTCGGTGATCACCGTCTTGCAGCCGGGGGCGCAGGTGACCTTGTAGGTCTGAATCAGATAGTCCGGCAGGTCCTGGCGCCAGCGCAACACCCGCGCGCCCGGCGACACGTCGATGATCGCCAGCTGGGTGCCGCCCGAGTTGGCGACGACGATCGTGTCGCCGTACGCGCCCAATGTATCGCGCGGCCACAGCGCGACGCCCCACGGCTGCGCCCCCGCGGTCGGGATGCCCGCCGCCACGAACGTCGAGTTCGCCGCCTGGAAGATCTCCACCCGCCCCAGGGTCGGGTTCGTGAGGTACAGCTCGCGCCGGTTGGCGTTGTAGATCGCGTCCACGATCTTGCCGCCGAACGGCAGCGCGATCGTCGCACCGGCCACGATCGTGACCGTGTCGGCGCGCGCCGGGCCGGTGGGGCTCGGCACGGTGAACGTCTGTCCGGCGACGCCGCAGTTGTGCGCGAGCGCCCCGTCGCAGGCAAACGCCTGCACGACGACCTGCTGCGGGATCGGCGTCAGGGCCGTGAGGCCGAGCGGGAATCTCTTGACCGCGTCGGTCGACGTCCCGCTGAGGATCACCGAACCCTGGCTGATCAGCGTCCCCGCCAGATTGTAGACCCGGAATCCGATGTCGGTAATGCCACTCGGATCGGTCGCGTGGACCGTGACGGTGTCGTTGGCTTCCGCCCGGAGCAGCACGGTCTGCTCGACCTGGGGTGCTGTCTGGTCGTTCTGCACGGTTTGCAGGGTCACCGTGATCGGGGAGGTCTGCGCCACGCGGTTCCCCGAATCGACGGCGAACCCGGCGACCGTGAAGAACCCGCCGGTGGCGGTGGGGCTCACCAGCACCGAGTCCACGAAGTCGAGCGTATCCGGCAAGGGCGGCGAGCCGTTCACCAGCGAATCGCCCCTTTGCGTGGTCTGACCGGCGGCGCCGCCGACGTACCACCCGATCCGCCGAATACCCGACTTTTGCGCCGCCGCCACGTGAATGGGGATGTATTTCCCGGGCGATCCGACCGCGCCGGGCGTCGGCTGCAGCAGATAGACCCGGAGGGCGTCGACGTTCTGCAGGAAGATGAACAGCGTGTCTTCCGCGAAGTTGCCGGCGCCGTCGGTCGCCCGCCCGACGATCCGGATCACCCCGCCCGACCCCGAGCCGGGGTTGATCTTCTCCTGGATCGTGACGTTGGTGACCGCGCTCGTGAATACCGTGTCGGTCTGGTTGAGGTAGCCGCCGGTGTAGTTGAGCCGGATGTCCTTCAAGCCGAGGTTGTCGGTCGCGACGACGCTGAAGTTGAGCCCGCCCTTGATGTCCTGCGTGTCGGCGCCGGCCAACTGGATGGTCGGCGAAATGACATCGCGCTGCACTCCCCCGGGGTTGCGCGACGTCTCGCACCCCCAGAAGGCGCCCACCAGCGCGCACATCCCCCACGGCAGACCCCGTCCGCGTCGCATAATGGCTCCCGGTTACTTCCCGGTGTTGGGCGTCACCAGGTCGTCGATTATGTGCGGCGTGACCAGAATCAACAGATCGCGCCGCTGTTCTTCTTGATGGCTAAAGCCGAACAGCTTGCCGACGATCGGCAGGTCTACAAGAAAGGGGATTCCCGTCTTGACCACGGTGATCGAAGTCACCGTGAGGCCGCCGATCACGGCGGTCTCGCCGTCGTTGACGAGGATCTGGTTATCCGCCTGCTGCGTCTGGAACGTGAAGCCGATGTCCACCGAGGAAGGCTTCACTGAGGAGTTCTCGGCGTGTACCTCCATGAGCACCTGGCGGTTGGCGGTCACGTGGGGCGTGACCTTCAGGTTGATGCCTGTCTGCTCGAAGCGCACGGTCGCGCGCGGCGGCTGCCCGGCGGTCCCGGTGCCCACGTCCACGATGCGGATCGGCACGCGGTCGCCGACCAGGATCTCGGCGGGCCGGTTGTCGAGCGTCGTAATCGTGGGCTCGGCCTGGAGGTCGGCCAGCTGAACCTGCTGCAGCGCCTGCAGGAACGTGGTCAGGTCGAAGTTCCCGATCGCCGTGGAGAAGATGAGGTTGAGGGCCGGGTTCGGGACCACCTGATCGGCGTTCCCCAGCGCCGACAGCGAGTTGCCGCCCAGGTCCACGATGACCTGATCGGGACTGAAGTTCGTCTGCGGCACCAGCGCGTCGGGCACGCCGTCGAGATTGGTATCGACCGGTTTCGCGGTGCGGGGATCGGGCCGCTGGATGAGCTTGTTGAAGAACTGCGTCGTCGAGCCGAGGTCGTACTTCAGCCCCAGGTCCTCGATGTCGGAGCGGTCGATGAAGATGATCTTCGCCTGGATCGAGACCTGGGGCGTGCGGATGTCGAGCCCGCGTACGAAGTCCTCGACGATGCGGATGCGGCTCTGAATCTCGGTGAGCACGAGCGCATTGGTCGTCGAGTCCGCGACGACCGCGCCCCGCTTGGAGATGATGGACTGCACCGACGGCACGAGCGAGCTGGCCTTGGCGTAGTTCACCCGCACCAGGCGCGTCTCCACGGGGACGGTGGAGTCGGCGCGCGCCAGGTCCTTCTTGTCGATCACCTGGAGAATGCCGCCTTCCAGGGTATTGACGGTGAGCCCCTGGGACTCGAGCACCGCGTTGAAGGCGAGGTCCCAGGGCTGGTTCTTGATCTCGGCCGAGAGCGAGCCTGAGATGCCCTTGTTGACCACGATGGTCCGCCCGCTGAACGCGGCGAACCCGGCGACCACCTCCTGGATGTCGGCCCGGTCCCAGGTCACGGTGATGCGCGGCGCCTGCGACTGGGCGGCGTCCGCGGCGTGCGCCGCGAGGTACGCATCGATCGAGACCGGGGTGTCGCTCACACTGGGCGGCGCCACACGGGCGGCCTGGCCGCCGCGGGCCCCGGGGACCCCGGGGGCCCCGGGGACCCCGGGCTCGCGCCCGGGGTTAGTCGGGACCGCCGGCGGCGGTGCCAGGGTCGCGACCATGAGGCTCGACCACGCTCCGAACGCGGTGCGGTCGGCGCCGATCTTGACGCGCACCTGTCCGTCGCGCTTCTCGATCTGGTAGTCCTTCAGCACGTCGAGGTCGATCACCACGCGCACCACACCCGGCCGGAACTGGGCGTAGCGCACGTTCTTGATGCCGCCGCGGTTCTGCCCGTCGTACAACGCGGCGGGCGCGGCGAGCCGCGCTCCCTGCAGATCGAGCACGAGCCGGGCGGGGCTCGCGAGGGTGAAGTCCTGCACGTCGACCGCGCCCCGGAGATCGATCACGACCTCCACGCGGCCCGGAGCCGGGAGCACGCTGACGGCCTTGACTTCGCCGTCCCGACCCGGCGCGCCCCCGATCCGCGGGCTCACGCCCGGGCCCTGCGAGGGGGCCGCCGCCGCGGCGAGCAGCCACGCGGCGAGGGCTGCGATGGGCTTCATGGCGATACCTCCTGCTTGGCGAGCGACAGTGTTTCCTGGCGCTCGAAGCCGAATTCCTGCACCGTAAACACGATTTCGCGCGGGCGGATCGTCGTGACCTTGAGGCGCCCGATGATCTCCGCCGGCTTCACCCGGTAGATCTTGCTGTTGGTGACGTCGCGGAGCACGGCGACGCTGCGCGCCGGATACCGCGAGTCGTAGTAGATCCCGACCAGCTTCAAGTCGGACAGGAGCGGCCGGATGTCGCCCGACTTGAGGAGCGACAGGAAGGGATCGCGGCCCCCGCCCTCGTAGGAGTACACCTCGCGCACCAGCGTCGTCGCGCCCGCGCTGTCGGTGCGGGCCGTCGTGTCCCGGGCGGCGCTGTCGGGCCTGGCGCGGGGCTGCGGCTTCGCCTGAGCGGCGAGCGGCGCCGCCACACACAGCGCCGCGAGGCCGAGCGCGAGTCTAACGCTCATCGGTGGCGCGGGCGACGGGCCTCGCGGGCGCGCCCTTCTTGGGCGCGGGCGGCGGGGCCGCGGACTTGACGAACGTGCGGATCACGAACTGGGCCTCGAGCAGCGACCCCAGCGTGTCGTTCAAGATCCGCTGCGCCTGCTGCTGCGCCGCACGGAGCACCACATCCTGCGGCACGACGATGCGCGGCAGGCTCGCGATGTCCGACAGGAACTCGCCGAGCTGGTCATAATGGCCCAGGATCTCCAGCCGGTAGCGGTAAGTGTCGAACGGCGCAGTCGCGTCGACCGCGAGCGGCTCGAATCGGCCGATCGTCACGCCGCGCACCTTCGACTTGGTCGAGATGTCGTCGATCAGCGCCGGCACCTCGTTCTTCTCGGGCACGAGCCGGCGCATCACGCCGAGCAGCGCCTGGTATTGCTCGACCTTGCGGCGCAAATCTTCGACCGTGCCGCTCGCCAGGTCTTCCTTCGCCCTGGTGATGATCGTCTGCAGGCTGTCGATCTCGGCGTTCGCCGTCGCGATCTGCGCAGCGGTCGGCTGCTCCCAGTAGGTCCAGAACACGTAGCCCACGATCACCATCACGAGCGTGATGAGGAGCATGTACTGGCTCTGCCGGTCCTGGGGGAGGAGGGGCACGGCGGCTTACCTCACCGACTGGGTGAGGGGGATGGTCCGGATGTACACCGAGTCCGCCACCTTGAAACGCAGCGACACGTTGAACGCCGTCACCGGCCGATCCGCCTCGATCACCGTGGACGACGTGGCGGGGGAGACGTCGGTGAGCCAGGGCGACGCCGCGAGCTGCCGCAGAAACGTGGTGTACGCCTGAATGTCCACCGTCTTCCCGGTGACCCAGACGCGCACCGCGGGCGCGCCGGTCGAGTCCGCCGTGCCGGGAGGGAGATTCGCGGCACCCGGCTGGGCACCGCCCGCCCCCTGCGCCGAGACGCCGTCGAGCCAGGTGTAGGGAGGCAACGCCTTGGTGATCTGGTCGAGGATGTGCGGCCAGACATAGCGGTCGGCGTCGATGCCGCGGATGACGTTGATCTCCGCGACGAGTGAGTCGCGGATCTTCTCCGACTGGCGCTTCTGGGCGATCACGGCGTCGAAGCGCCGCTTCTCGATCCGCACGGCCTCGAGCCGCGCGTCGGCCACGCGCAGCCGCGCCGTCTGGGTGAAGAACAGCAGCACCACACCCGTGATCACGACCGCCGAGGTCGCGCTCGCCGCGATGAGCCACGGATTCTTGACGGACGCGATGAGGCCGCGGAAGTCGGGAAGGGCGAGCTTGAACCCGCCCCCCGCAGCCGCCCGCTTCTTCTTCCCTGGGAGGAGATTTATTTCGATCATGCGGCGCGCCTCAGCGCCAGCCCGACCGACAGCATCAGCAGCGGGGCGACTTCGTCCACCGACACCGACTCGAACACCGCGTCGCGCACCTTGAGCCGCTGCACCGGGCTCGCGACCTCGACCGACACTTTGAGCCGGCTCCCGAGCGCCTCGTTCAGCCCCGGAATCCGCGCTCCGCCGCCGATCGTGTACACCCGCCCCAGGCCGCCCGCCGAGCGCGAGGCGGTCGCGAGAAACGCGGCGGCCCGCTCCACCCCGACGGCGATCTCCTCGCCCCGCGCCTCCACGTATGGCGCCAGGTCGCCACTGTGCGTCAGGCCCTGAATCACCCGCTCGGCGTCTTCCGCCGACAGCCCCTTCTCGCGCTGCAGGTCCTCGCGGAAACGGCGCGTGCCCACCGACAGGTCCCGCGTCAGCACCGGCACGCCGTCCTCGAGGATGTTCACGTTCGTCACCTCGTGGCCGATGTTCACGAGGCCCACCACGCCCTGCATCGCATCGGGATGGTTCAGCTCGAAGGCGTTGTGGATCGCGAAGGCGTCCACGTCGATGATCCCCGGCTCGAGCCCCGCCTCGTTCAGGAGCCCCACCCGGCCCTCCACCAGCTCCCGCTTGGCCGCGACGAGCAGCACGTTCATCTGCAGCCCTTCGGCGTCGGGGTCCAAGATCTGGAAGTCGAGCTCCACGTTGGCCATGTCGAACGGCACGTGCTGCTCGGCCTCCCAGCGGATTACCTCACGGGCGTCCGCCTCCTTCATCCTGTCCATCTGGATCTTCTTGACGATGACGTCCCGCCCCCCGACCGCCGTGACGACCGATCTCTGCTTCACCCCGGCCGCGGAAAACAGCCCCCGGATCGCCTCCGCGACGATCCCGGGGTCCATGACCTCGCCCTCCACGATGGCGTCGGCGGCCACCTCGGTGGTGGCCACCTTGGCCAGTTCCGGCTCGCTGCCGGAGTGGTCGACCACCACCAGCTTGATGATGCCGGAGCCGATATCGAGGCCGACGGAGGTTTTTTTGCCACCCAAGAACCCAAAGAGGGCCATAGCGCCTATGGGGTTAAAGACAAGACGGGGCGAGGGCAAACTACAGTAAGCCCGGCCCCTTATCCTGTCAAGCCTCGAACCTACTTGAGGCCGACACAACAAGTACTTTAGTGGCCTAGAGTTAGGCCGTTTAGTAGAGCTGCACCCACCCCCGCGACCGCATCAACGCCACCACCCCGGTCTGGTCTAACGCTTTGATGACAGCGCACTTAGAGTACAGGATGTTGGCGTGGCCGGTGAGCTGGTTGTTCCCCACCACCGTGCTGTCCTGGACCATCGTCGCACCCCAGAAGTGGGCATCCGCGTTGCCGCCGCCGGCCGTTTTGAGCGTGCCCCGGACGATGGTAATGCCGAACCACTGAAAGCCCCCCTGGACGTCGAGACTGCCATCCACCAGCAGGATTCCCTGTCCCTGGACGCCGTTGATGCTCGCGCTGCCCAGGATGTGCACGATCGGGAAGTACGAGGCACATTTTCCTGCTGGGTTCTCACCGTCGCCCCAGTTGGTGCTGACCGTCCTGTCACACTGCCCGTTTGTCTCGACCGGGTGGATGTCGCTGGAGAAGTTCTGGCCGGGGAGGGTCCACGTGGCTCGCGCCGCGAGCTGGGCGTAATTGACGTCGCCGTACTTCGAGAACGTGGTGTCGGTGATGTTCGGGTCTTTGATCACCGGCGGTTGACCCACAATCGTGGAGGTGCCGCCGGCGCTGACCGCCTGGGAGGTGTCGGTCCGAATCCCCGCCTTGCCGTTCGCAACGCTGTCGAGTGGGTTGCAGGTCGTCCAGTTCGGCGGGACGTGATCGTACCCGCTGATCGCCGCGTTACCCGAGAGCGCGTCACCCCGCCCGCTGGTGAGCGAGGCGCGGATGTCGATGACCAGGGGCTTGATCCTCGCCAGCAGCCCGATCCGCTCCCGGCCGCCGCCGCCGCGCCGCAGCAGCGCCGCGCCGCCCCGGAGGCTCGTCGAGTCCTGGCCGGTGATGTCGATCAGGTACTGCTCCTGATTGAGCCGATACACGTAGCCGGCATACCGTCCGGTGTGACTCGGCGATACGGTGTCCGTGCCCACCGTCGGGATCTTCACCGAATCGAGCGGATAGGTCCGGATACTGTTGTAGACCTGGGGATCCCAATGCCCGATGATGTAGTTCGCGGCTCCCTCGGCCACGCCGAACGAGCTCTGGCTGTAGAGCGAGTTCTCGCCCACGCGCTGCTCCTGCGTCCCCGCGAAGAAGGCGCCCGCGATCAGCGCGCCCACCACGACCAGGGCGACGATCGCGAGGGCGAGCGCCATGCCGCGCTCGTTCTGGATGGTCCACTTCATAACCGGCTCCTTCGTGCGCACGAGTGTCGTGCCTAGAGACAAGGGTTGCAGCGCGTGTTGCCGCGAATTGCGACGCGGGTAACCACGCTGTCGATCTTGTACGCCACGCCGGCCGCGCCCGGTTGGGAAATGGGCGATTGCGTCCGGCCCCGCACGCGGATCTCGATCTGGGCGACCTTGGACGAGTCCGCGGTGACGACGCCGTTGGCGTCGTAATAGTTGAACGTCAGCCCGTTCGGCCCGGAGAGCGGCCCGACCATGGGCTGCGTGCTCGAGTTGACCGTCTGCGCCAGGTAATACTGGTTGTCGGTCGGCGACAACCACAGGCTGTAGGTCGTACTCGTGAAGCCGCGAACCGGCGAGCCGGTCGTGATCGCACCCGCGACGTTGAACTGGCTCCCCGCGATCCACTGTGCCCCCAGCGTCAACACCCAGGCCGGGTGATTGCCGTTCGCATCGACGCAGACCCCGGCCTGCACGTCCTTCACCTCGCCGCGCAGCCAGCTGTCGTCGTTGCGGGTCCCCGGGTCGCCTTCGTAGAACACCAGCACCGAGTCGCCCCGGGCGTAGCCCGGCCGCGACCCGAACATCGGCTGCTGCCGCACCGTCAGGATGATCTGGCCGATGCCGCCGCCCAAGGGTGGCATGACACACAGGAACGCGAGCTGCCGCGGCGCGCGGATGGTGAGCGAGGTGCTCAGCATGCCACTCAGGTCGCCGTTGTTGGCGCCCGCGGTCCCGACCGCGTTGATCTCGCGCAGCTCGGCGGGCAGGATGGTCGCCGCGGCACGGATGTTCTGCTGCAGATCGATCCGCTGGGTCTGGGCGAGATAGGTCCGCTGGTTCGTGACCAGCACCTTGTACAGCGCCGCCGACACGATGCCCAGGATCACGAGCGCGATCAGCAGCTCGATCATGGTGAAGCCACGACGGGCTAGAGCAGACATGAGATATAGGTCTCCATGCTGTCGCGGCGCCATTGGCTCTGCCGCGTCCGGTATTTGGACGACAGGACCAGGCGCCAGTGATTGGTCGTGTCGGCCGTGTAGCGCCAGTTGAGCGAGTCAACGGGCGTGCCGCCGCGCCACACCACGGCCGAGCCCGCATTCCGCACCGTGCAGGCCACGGCCCGCAGGCTGTCGAGGATGCGGGCCGCGTCGGTGGCTGCCACCGCAGAGCGCTGTCCCTGCGCGATCATCCGCGTCACGAGGGCCGAGCTGTTCACCAGCACCAGCAGCCCGACCGTGAGCACCATGATCGCGATGATCACTTCGACGATGGTGAACCCTTGTTCTCGTTTCATTACCGCACCACCCTGCCAAGCTGGTTGACGAGCACCGAGTCAGTGCCGTAGGACGTGGCTCCTGTGATCCGCACGGTCGTCAGCGCGTTGTCCATGTTCAGCCCCCGTGGATCGAACCGAATCGAGTCGCTCGTCGCGGCGAGCGTCACGTTGTACCGCGACGCCAGGTCCACGACGCTGCCGATCGTGTCCGTGGCCGCCGCGTTGGTCCGCGAGCAGGCGGTCACCCAGACGGTGCCGGGGCTCGAGAAGTGCACCGCCGCGCGGCAGCCGCGCTGCACCGCCACCGCGCGCGCCGTCGCCACCGCCGTGCCCAGGTAGACCCGGGTCGAGCGGACGTTGGTCGTGTCGAGCGCGCGCCGGATCTTGGGAAACCCGATCACCGCGATGATCCCGATCATGACGACCACGATGATCATTTCGATCGTGGTGAAGCCGACCCGGCGCATGCCGATCCCTCCAGTCCGGTACTAGTCTAGTACAGATTGCGTGCCTGACTGCAAGTGATTGATCTATAATTACTTGCCAATTCTGAGTGGGCCCGGTGGGCACTGCAGAATGCTGCACGAGTGCAAAACTTTGCACTACTCCAGCTGGTAGCGGTCGATCTTGTAGAACAAGGTGCGCAGGCTTACGCCCAGCTGCTTCGCCGCCGCCCGCCGGTTGCCGCCGGCGGCCTGGAGCGCCGCCACGATCGCCTGGCGCTCGGCGGCTTCCACCGCGTCCCGGAGCGACCCCGGGGGCCCGGGGCTTGCGCCCGGGGTCAGTGTCGCACCACCAACCATACCGACCCAGGACGCAAGTCCGGGCTTGGGCCGGAAATCCGACGGTTCCAGAACCTGCTTGTCCGACAGCACCGCCGCACGCTCGATGGCATGCTCCAGTTCGCGCACGTTGCCCGGCCACGGCTGCACCTCGAGCCAGGCCAGGGTGTCGTCACTCAGGACCACCGCGCGGCCCAGGCGGCCGGCGAGTCGGGCCGCAAAGTGGCGCGCCAGCGGTTTGATGTCGGCACGCCGCTCGGCCAGAGGCGGCAGATGGATGGTGACGACGTTGAGGCGGTCGAACAGATCCTCGCGGAACCGGCCTGCGGCCGCCTCGGCCGCGAGCTGCTTCGCGGTGGCCGCTAGCAACCGAACGTCGACACGCCGGGTCCGCTGGTCGCCGACCGGGCGAATCTCGCTCTCCTGCAGTACCCGCAGGAGCTTGGCTTGGAGCGGCAGCGGCAGCTCACCGATCTCGTCGAGCAGTAACGTTCCCCCGTCAGCCTGCTCGAACAGCCCGGCCTTGTCCGCCAGCGCCCCCGTGAACGCGCCGCGCACGTGGCCGAACAGCTCCGATTCGAGCAGGCTCTCGGGGATCGCGGCGCAGTTGATCGCTACGAACGGCGCCGTGGCGCGGGGGCTCGCGCGGTGGATCGCCTGAGCGATCACCTCCTTGCCCGTCCCCCGCCCGCCGGTGATGAGCACCGTCGTCTTGTGCCCGGCGACGCGCGCCACGAGCTCCAGGGCGTCCCGCATCGCGGCACTCTCGGCCACGACCGCGCGGGCGCCGGGCGTGGTGTCGAGCTGTGCCTTTAGTGTCGCGATGGTGCGGCCAAGCTGTTCGCGCTCTTCCGCCTTGCGCAGCGTGAGCACCACCTCATCGGGTCGGAACGGCTTGGGGATGTAGTCGTACGCGCCCTCCTTCATGGCGGCAAGCGCGGCTTCTTCCCCTCCATAGGCGCTCATCATGATGACGAGCGCCTCGCCGCCGCGCGTGCGATAAGCCCGTAGGAACGCGAGGCCGTCCATTTCCGGCATGCGCACGTCGCTCAGGATCAGGTCGAACGGCTCGGCCAGGGCGCGCTCCAAGGCGCGCTTGCCGTCGCTCTCGGCGGCCACCTCGTAGCCCGCATCGGCGAGCAGCAGGCCGAGCGACTGGCGCAGGCCGGGCTCATCGTCGACGATCAGGACACGGCTCACGCGGGCGCCTCCGGGAAGAACATCTTGAACGCCGCCCCACCCTCGCGAGCCGTGTCGACCCACACCACGCCGCCCATCTCGTGGACGGCGCGCGCCACGATGGCGAGGCCGAGTCCGGTGCCGCGGCCCGGCGGTTTCGTCGTGAAGAACGGCTCGAAGATCTTCTCACGATCCGGCGGCGGCACGCCCGGCCCTCCGTCCGCCACGAAGAAGAGGGCGCCCGGCGCGCCGGCGCTGAACTCGACCCGCGCTGGCCGCCGTGTCGGCCGGCGCCCGAAGGATGCCAGTGCGGGATCGATGGCGCGTCGTGGAGCGGCCCGCCCCGGATCATATGCCCAGCGACGGGTCCCGACCACGACGGCGGCCCCCGGCGCGGCATCCACGGCGTTGAGCACCAGGTTCACCAGCGCCTGCTCGAGCAGGTGGGCGCGCGCCCGCACGCGCGGCACGGCCCCCCCAACGTCGAGTGTGGCCCGGACGGCCTTCAGGGCGCCCTGCGCCCCGAGCAGCGCGAAGGCGCCGCGCACGATCTCATCCGGCTGCACCAGATCGAGCGCTTCCTCTTGCGGACGAGCGTAGGCGAGCAAACTCCGTACGATGTGGTCGATCCGGTCCAGCTCGCGGGTGAGCCCGCTGATCACCTCGGGCTCCGCCCCGCGGCGGCGCAGTACTTCGACATAGGTGCCGATCGCTCCCAGCGGATTCCCGACCTCGTGCGCGATCCCGGCGGCCAGTCGCCCGACGCTCGCGAGCTTCTCCGAGCGCACCAGCTGGCTCTGGGCGTCGAGCAGGTGGTCGGTCATCCGGTTCAAGCGCTCCGCCAAGGTCGCGAAGTCACGGGTCTCGGCGTCCGGCGCGCGGGCATTGAGATCGCCGTCGGCAACGGCGTCCGCCGTGGACATGAGGCGGTCGAGCGGTCGCAGCACCAGGCGCGCCACGAGGTAGCGGCCGAACACGAGAAAGATGCCGACCTCGAGCGCCACCAGCACCATGACCATCCAGTATTCCCAACCCGGCGCCATACTCGTCGCCACCACCGTCGTCGCGACCCCCACCAACAGGGCCGCGGCAGCCAAGAACGACAGGTAGAAGAGCAGTTCCGTGCGGAGGGCCGGTTTGGTGCGCATGGCGGGAATACTCAGCCACAAGTCAAAAGCCGCAAGCTGCCAGGAATTCGGAGCTTGCGGCTTTCGACTTGCGGCTTCTCGTCTAGCTTACTGACACTTCGGCTCGCCTTCTTTGCCGGCCGGTGCCAGCGACGTCGACCCGATGTAGATCGAGCAGGTCTTGGTCGTGTTGACGTTCTTGATGTTGGCCGTCCAGCCGTCCGCCGTCGTGCTGATGCTCGGCGCGGTGTTGCCCGTCGACTGGGTGAAGGTGACACCACCCGCACCGATCGTCGCCGAGTACTTGACGGAGTCGGCGAAGTACGCCTCTTCCGCCGTCACCAGGTTGCGCAGGTCGGACTTCATCGAGGCGAGATACGCCTTTTCCTTCGTGTTGGCGAACTTCGGAATCGCGATCGCGGCCAGAATGCCGATGATCACGACCACGATTAGAAGCTCAATAAGCGTAAAACCCTTGCGGTTCATCTGTGCATCCCCCTGTGTCTGTCCGTGATTGCAAAGACAGGTACGTGGTCCTATGGGATTCCCCACCAAGCCCCGAGGAAGCAAACCCTGTGCCCTCTCAGGCGACGCGTCGGATAGCATCATGTGGAGCAATAGCTTATGTCGTCAGGATGGTGAGATTCATACCCTCCCGGGCCGGCCAAAAGTGGGGTGTTTTGCAAGGGTTCGTGCGGACCTACAGGCGCCGCGCAGTAGGGGGAGCCCCGACGTCCGGCGGGAAACCTGGCTTGTTCGAAGCCACGCAATTGAGATTCTCACCGCAACTTGCTATAAGTCGACACGATGAAGGTGGGACTAGTGACGAGCTACATGCCGCCGCATCTGGGCGGCATCGAGCAGATCGCGGAGAATCTGTTCACCGGATACACGAGCGCTGGGGTCGAGGCGCGATGGGTGGCGAGCCGGGTGCCAGCCGATGCGCCGCCGCGAGAGGGCGGCCGGATACGCGTGCCGTGCTTCAATCTGGTCGAAGACGTGCTCGGCGTACCGGTTCCGGTGTGGGGACCGAGCGGCTGGGCAGAGATCAAGCGCCTGGTGCAGTGGGCGGACGCTATCCACGTGCTCGACTGTCTTTACCTGAGCAGCGCCATGGCCGTGATGCTCTCCAAGCGACACGATAAGCCCGTTCTCGTTTCCCAAAACATCGGTCTTATCCGGTACGCGTTCCCACCGCTCAACTGGATCGAACGAGTCGCGTATGCCACACTGGGACGCGCCGTCCTGCGTCACGCTTCCCACGTGGTGCTCGCCACCCCCACCGCCGTAGCCCATGTCCGCACGCTATTCCCCGATGGACTCCAGGGTGCTTCCACCTTTCCGATCGGCGTGGACACGTCCCGCTTTCACCCCGCAGCCGAGCACGAGCGACAGGCAGCGCGGCGATCGCTCGGATTCGCGGCGGAGACGAAGCTCGTGCTGTTCGCGGGGCGCCTGGTTGAGAAGAAGGGCGTGTCGATCGTGCTCGACGTGTGCCAGCGGTTGAGCAATGTCCAGTTCGTCGTTGCCGGGGACGGACCGCTCAGAACCCTGGTAACCCGGGCGCCGTCCAACGTCACGTGGCACCGCACGGTCGCTGCGCGTCGGATGCACGAGTACTACCATGCCGCGGATTGCGTTTTCCTCCCCTCTCACGGCGAGGGCCTGCCGCTGGTGGTACAGGAAGCGATGGCCTCCGGCCTTCCCGTCGTGATTGCCGAGGATGAGCCCTATGCGGCCACGCTCGTCACGGCAGCAGTGTGCGCGGCGGCACCGCGCGCTGCCGATGCGATGGCGAGACGGCTACGCGACGTCCTGGCGGGCGCCGACCCCGCGCTGGGGCAACGTGCCCGTGCCTACGCGGCGGAGCATTGGGCGCTGGACACCATGGTGGCTCGATATCTCGCGCTGTTCCAGTCGCTACTCGCCGCCCCGGCGCGGGCCGCGTGAACGGAGCCGTGCGAGAGGCCGTCTTGGACCGGTTGCGCCTCTCAGCCTACGATCTGCCGACCCGAGACAAGGTCCCGGTCATCCAACAGTTACTGCACGTTGCTGGTCCAGGGCTCGCCCTCGATATCGGCATCGGCACCGGCTACACCACCTACAGCGTGTTCGATGACCGTCCGACGACCTGCGTGGACGTGGACACGGCCAACCTGCGCCACTACCGTGATCGGGTCTGCTCGGTTCCCGGCGCACGGCGGCCGCATTGCGTCGCAGCCGAGGCCGTGGCGTTACCGTTCAAGGCGGAGGTGTTTCGGTTCGTCCTCTGCAGCGAGGTCATGGAGCATGTCGCGGACGACGCTGCGGCCACCGGTGAGCTCGCCCGTGTGATGGCCGCAGACGGGACGGCAGTGATCACCGTCCCGTACACCGGCCTCGGGTTCACGAGCTTCCTCGGGCTGCTGCGCATCAAGACCGTCCACGACTTCGCGGGCCCCGAGTATCACGTCCGGCCCGGGTATGACGAAACATCCCTGGCGCGGCTGATGGAACGGCACGGACTCCGGATTCACCGGCGGGCCTATTACTTCCGTTTCTTCACCCGGCTGGCGACCGAATTCGTCAGTCTCGCCCACCTCTGCTATCAGCGGGTCGTCCACGGCCGCCGCGCCTGGACCTGGTCGGACGTCACGGCTTCGGAACGGAGCCCGGCGCTGCGCCTATACGCGCGCATCTTCCCGGCGCTCTGGGCATTCTCTCGGCTGGACCGCCTGCTGGCCTCGCAGCGCGGCTTTGGGCTGGTGGCCGCCGTGCGAAAGACGCCCGCGGACGCACCATCATGAAGCGGCGCGAGATCTGGCGCCGCTTGACGAGCTCGGATTGGCTCATCTCCCAGGCATGGGACGCCTGGAGGCACTTCCAGGATTCCTTCTCCTCGGATCCGTTCGCGCGCCTGTACCGAACGGTGCGCCCCTACACCATGTCCGGGAACAGTCGTCTCCGGGGCCTCCACGCGGCCGTTAGACGAGTGACGGCGCGCGGCATTCCGGGTGACGTCGTGGAATGCGGCACGGCCCGCGGCGGCAGCGCGGCGCTGATGGGACTCGCGCTGAAGGAAGCGGGGGCGGCCCGGACCCTATGGGTCTTCGATACGTTCGAGGGCATCCCAGCGCCCACCGTTGCGGATCCGGATCACGAGATCGCTGCGCTGTACACGGGTGCGTTCCGCGGCGGACTGGAGGAGGTGCAGGATCTGTTCAGGCGGCTGGGCATCCTGGATCGCGCCAAGCTCGTCAAGGGCCTGTTCCAGGACACGGTCCCGCGCTCCGACGTGAGGGCCATCGCGGTGCTGCATCTCGATGGCGACTGGTACGACAGCGTGAAGGTGTGTCTGGAGCACCTCTACGACCGGGTCAGTCCGGGTGGGATTATCCAAATCGATGACTATGGCCACTGGCAGGGGGCGCGGAAGGCCGTCGACGAGTTCATGGCGGCACGGCACATCACCGTACCGCTCCGCTACCTCGACTACACGGGTCGCCAACTGGTCAAGCCATGACGCCGCTTCAGCTCTGCCCACCCTTGCGCACTTCGTCCGCCAGCCCGGTCAGCCGGTGATCCAACTCGCGGAATCGCCGGTTCAGGGCCGTGAGCATCACGCCAACCAGCATCAGGATGAGGCCCGACAGCACCAGGCCGGTGGCGAGGACGGCCGTGGGAATCCGCACCGTGCCCCGCTGGGTGAACTCGTAGGTCACGAAGAGGCCGGGCAAGAGCCCCAGGACCACGCAGATGATTCCGGCCCCGCCGAAGAAGCTCAGCGGGCGGTAGTCTCGCAGCAGCGTGAAGATCGCGCTCAGAATGCGGAAGCCGTCCCCCACCACGCTGATTTTGGAATGGCTGCCGCTCGGCCGGGGCTTGAGAGTGACGGGTACCTCGATGGTGCGAAACTCGCGCTCCAGTGCCAGGACGCTGAGCTCTGTCTCCAGTTCGAACCCGGCAGACAGGACCGGCGCATGCTTGACGAATTCCCGGGTCACGGCACGGTAGCCGGAGAGCAGGTCGGTCACGCGGGCGCCGAAGACCGCGTTGAGGAAGCCGAGCAGGATCCGGTTCCCAGCTCGATTCACCCAGCGAAACTCGCTTCGGCTCCTCGAGCCGAGCCGGGTGCCGACGACGACGTCCGCCGCGCCGTCGAGAATGGGCTGGATCATCCGTCCCGCCTCCTCCGCCGGGTAGGTATTGTCCCCATCCACCAGCAGGTAGATGTCGGCCTCGACCTCTCGGAACGCCTTCCGGACGGCGAAACCCTTCCCGGGCCGAGTTTCCCGGAGGACGACGGCTCCATGCTCCGCCGCCACCTGGCGCGTCTTGTCCGATGAGTTGTTGTCGATGACGTAGAGATCGGCTCCGGGCAGGCTCGTGCGGAAGCCGTCGAGCACCCGGCCGATCGTGAGTTCCTCGTTGAGGCATGGGATGACGACCGCCACCCGCCGATTGCTGGCCGCGCTCATCTACTCTACGTATATGGTGACCGGCAGCCATGTGCAACTAGTGCGCCCGAATTCACGGCCTACTTCTTTGCCGCGGCGGGGCGCACCGCGAAGACGGTAAATCCACCGGCCGTGTGGATCGGGGTGAGACAGTGGTCGGCGAAGCGCTGCAACGCGCGCAGCCGCAGCGGAGCAAGGTCGACGCCCCGGACCACGTAGTACTGGATGGCGCCGACGTTCAGCAGCACGTGCGTGATCCCCGCCGAGCGCAGGCAGTCGGGCCAGACCGCCTTCGCGGAGAGCAGCGGCCAGTTCACGATCACGTTGTCCTGCAACACGGGGACCCGGAAATAGTATCCCCGACCCTCGAACAGCATGAGGATCCGGCTCTCTTTGGGAAGTCGCTCGTTGACGAACTGGACGACGTCGGCATAGTCGCGGGTACGTGCCTTCAAGAAGGCGTCGCGCGAGACAGCGCCGAAGGCGTACGCAAGGTGCCGTCCATTGGTCGCGAGCAGGTACGACAGGTGCCCGGTACCCACGAGAACCAGCAGGGTGGTGGCGGCGAGCAGCCGCTGCACCCAGCGGGCGGGTAACACCCGGTCCCACACCTGCCCGTAGGAATGGAGCGCGACCAGGGTGAGGGAAGGGATCACGGGGCTCAGATACCGCAGGCTCGTCGTCGGCTGCAGCAGCACGACCAGCGCCACGTAGACGAGCGCCGGACCCGCGAGCCACGTCAGCACCTCGGTCTTCAGGCATAGCAACCACAAGGGCAGGACCAGCAGCAGGAGGTTGGGTCGATAGAATGCCCCCTCCCCCTCGACGGTGATCCGCTCGGGGGCCATGAACAGATCCACGAGGTTGAACGGTTTCGCAACCTGCAGAACCGCGGCGGGATCCACTTGGGGCGGGAACGCGAGGCCGCCGTAGATCCGGGCCAGCCATGGGTCGAGTCGCAAGCCGCCAAGGAAGGGGTACAAGGGGTCGCCGAGGAAGTGGGCGTTTTTCAGCAACCAGGGGAGAGCGGTAGCGAGCGCGAGGCCGAGCACCAGCGCGACGGCGCCCGCCCGCTGCTGGAGCCGCACGACGACGACCCACCCCCCTAGCGGAGCGAGCGCGAGAAGGTAGACCAGGGCGTTGTACTTGACGCCGACCGCCATCCCCGCGAGAGCCGCGCTCAGATACAGAAACCGCGCGTCCTTCGACTCCATCGCGCAGATCACCGCGTAATGGACCAAGAAGAGGTACAGGGCGAGGATCGTATCGATGCGCGGCGAGATGGCGACGAGCACGAGCATGCCGCTGCCCCACAGGACCGCGAGACTGAATCCCGCAGTGCGTTGGTCCAGGAACCGCAGGGCGAACGCGAACATGGCGAGCGCGATTGCGAGGGTGCACAGCGCGCTTACAAGCGCCGGACCTGCCGGGATCCCCAGCGCCAGGAGCGGAAGGTAGAGCATGTGAGGCAGGCTCACGAACGCCCAATGCGCGTTGTCCTCCGTCAGGTAGATCGAACCGTGCTCGAGAAACTGTTGCGGGACCCGCAGGTGGTACATGAGGGCGTCCCAGTCCGTCGGCGGTGTGAGCGCGCCCGTGATCACGACGAGCGCGATCACCACGAAGACGGACAGGCTGAGCCGATTGGCACGGGCGCGGAGGCACGCGAGCACGTCCTTCACGAGCAGCGGGAGCTCCCGCAGCTCGTTCCTGCCGATGAACGCCGCACCCACCAACACTGCCAGCAGCACGACCGGGCGAACGCTCAACCACCCGAGCGCGAAGATCGCGGTCGCCAGCGTCCCCAAGCCTGCCGTCGTCCCAAAGAGCAGTGCTTCCAGCGGCCGCTCCAGCCTGAGCCCCCCCGCCTTGAGGAGGCGGCCCCCGACGCCGGCCGCGATCGCGAACATCCCCAGAACCAGGGCGACCGCGAACAGCTGGTCCAGGATCAGCAGCACGCCGCTGTATCCGCCGCCTTGATTCGCCATCGCCAGGTGAGCGATGAGCAGGCCGCCGATCGCGACGAGCCCCGCGACCGTCGCGTGGAAGGGCTTCATGGCGACTCCAGCCTGCCGGCGCGCGCCAGGAGCGAATCGGCTATGCTAGAGTCGCCGCGCGCGCGTGCGCCTGCGGCCTGGTTCAGGAAATTGGCAGAGCAGCGGCCGCACAATGCCGCCGCCCGTCGCAGCAGCGTGTCCGCGAGGGCCGGCTGCCGCAGCGCCAGCGCCGCGTCGGCGCCCCCGATGAAGAGGCGCGAGTCCCGGTCGTATAGCGCGAGCGCCGCGCGGTAATACGCCAGCGCCCGAGCTGGATTCCGTCCGGCCTGCAGCAGAGCGGCGGCGTATTGCGGCCCTCGATAGGAGCGCGGCGAATCCGCCAGGATGCTGACGGTCACCGTCGTATCGTCGCGCCAGACGGGGACTCGCCAGGCGGTGCGCGCCGCGGCGGCCACGACGCCCAGGCCCACCAGGGCCGGCGCCAACCGGCTGCGCAACCCGCCGAGCCACGCCCCCGCCGCCACCGCTAGCCCTGCCGAGGGCAAGTAGAGAGTCCGCTCGGCGACGAGGACACCCACCGGGAACAACAGATTGGCCACGGGGAGCAGCGCCACCGCGATCCACACCAGCCCGTACGCCTCAACGCGACGGCCGCGCCGCCACGCGACCGCCACCAGCGCAGCCCAGATCGCGGTACACAGCACGCCGGCCAGGAGGCGCGTGTCGAGCACGCTGCTCACGAGGGTCCGCTCCTGCAGCGAGTAATCGACACGCAGCGTGAGTGGAAACACGAGGAGGCGGGCGACGTCGGCCAGGGCCGCCGCGGCCGTGAGTCGCACCGAGAGCCCATCGGCACCCTGGAACACGGGTGCGATGTCGGCGAAGCCCGTGTGGGTGTGCAACACCGCCCAGCGAGCGACGGCGTATGCGCCACCCGCCACCGCCCACGCCGCTGTGAGCGCCACGATGGTGCGGCGCGGCGGGCGCGTGACCCCCAGCAACCACGCGAGCGCCGCCAGCGCCGGTGCCACCGCCGCATTCTCCTTGCTCAAGAGCCCGCACGCCAGCGCGACCCCGCTCCACACCGGGCTCTCGCGCACCACGGCGCTGTACACCGCCAGGAGAGTCCAGAGCGCGGCCATGAGCTCGCCTCGCCCGACGACGTTCGCGACCGCTTCCACGTGGACCGGATGCACCGCGAAGAGCAAACCGGCGATGAGCCCCGCCCGGGCGCCGGCCCAGCGCCGGGCCAGCGCCGCGACGGCTACGGTCGCGGCCACGTGCCACAAGACGTTCACGAGGTGAAACCAAGGCGCGCCGTCCAGACGAGCGTCGAGCACCAACGTGGCGACCGTGAGCGGCCGGTAGTACTGGCCGCCAAACCCGCTCGCCCACCACGACTCCCCGAAGGCACGCCACATCCCCGACCAGTCGGAGAGCAGCGGGTTGAACGCGACCTGGGACCGGTCGTCGAGCGCGAAGCCGTTCCAGAGGGCGCCGAGGTATACGACTGCCGCGCACGCCGCCACCGCGAGATCGAGCCGCCGCTCCGGGGACAGCTTCACGAGGGACGGAGCCGGCGGGCGTGGGCGACGAGCGAGTCGGCCGAAGCCGAATCGCCCCGCAGGCGGGCGAACCACGCCTGGTTGCGGTAGTAAGTGACGCAGCGCTGGCAGACGGCGTCAGCCCGGGCGAGGAGCGATTCGGCGGTCGCCGCCCGGTCCAGCGCGTATGCGGCATGGGCCGCGGCGATGTACACGCGCGCGTCCTGCGGGTAGATGCGGCTCGAGGTCTGGAAGGCGCCGATCGCCCTCGCAAACTGTCCCGCGCGCAGGTATTGCCAGCCGAGATTCTGCCAGGAGAAATAGGAGCGCGGGGCGTCGTGCAGCAGCGCGAGTGTGGCGGCGCGGTCGTCGCGCCAGGCGCCCACGCGGAAGGCACTGCGCAGGCCGCCCAGCACCAACAGCAGTGCTGCCACGGCTGCGAGCCACCGCCCCGTGAGTCCCCGCAACGCGGCGCCCAAGGCGATCGCCAGCCCCGCGGACGGGAGATAGAGCGTCCGCTCGGCGATCAAGATCTGGATGGGGAAGAGCAGGTTCGCCACGGGCGCGTAGGCGATCGCGATCCAGGCCAGCCCCCACGCCTCGACCTTGCGCTGGCGCCGCCAGGCGAGGCCGAGCAGCATGGCCCACAGCAAGCCCACCAGCACCCCGACCACCAGCCGCGCGTCCCACAGCGACTGCACCGCAGTGCGCTCGTCGGGAGAATAGTCGGCGCTGAGCGCGAGCGGGAACACGAGCAACCGGGCCACGTCCCCCAGCGCGGCGGTCGCCGTGAGACGAATCCCCGGCCCGTCCTGCCCGAGGAACACGGGCGCGGGGTTGCCTGATCCCCCGAACCCCCCGAGCACGGCCCAGCGCACCCCGGTGTATGCCGCCGCCAGGACGGCCCAGCTCGCGACGAACGCCGCGAGTGTGCGGCGCGGGGGGACCGGCCGCACTCCCAGGATCCACCCTGCGGCGACGAGGCCCGGCACCACGGCAGCGTTCTCCTTGCTGAGCAGTCCCCCCGTCAGCGCCGCGGCGCTCCAGACGGGGCTGCCCCGCTCAAGCGCCGCGTACACGGCCAGCAAGGTGAACACGGCGGCCATCAGCTCGTTCCGGCCCACCACGTTGGCAACCGCCTCGACGTGTACGGGGTGCACGGCGAATGCCACGCCCGCCACGAGCCCGGCGGCATCGCCCGCCCAACGACGCGCCAGCACCGCCACCAGCACGCTCGCAGCGACATGCCACATGAGGTTCACGGCATGGAACCACGCCGTCGAGCGGACGGACCAGTCCAGCGCGTAGGTCGCTATGGTAAGGGGGCGATAAACCGAGGCGTCGAGATTGGCTGGAAAGTACGGCAGCGCGAACGCCCGCCACACTCCGGACAGGCTGTGCACCAGCGGGTTGGCCACGATGATCGTCAGATCGTCCAGCGCGAAACCGTTCCACAGCACGCCCAGGTATACCATGGCGGCGGCCGCGCCGACCGCGAGGTAGACTCGCCTAGCGTTCATGGACCCGGAGCGCCATCCGACCACCGGGCCAGCGATGCACGACGCTGAGCCAGCCCGGGTAGGCGCCGAGCAAGGCGTCGAGCTCCTCATCAGACCCACTCCCCCCGCCGGGGAGCAGGATATGCGTCGTGCGCAGGCGCTCGAGGTAGGCACGATGCTCGGGGGGACCCGGGATCGTGAGCGCCGACCCCCGATACCCGTAGACGTAGAACGGCACGCAGGTGCGACCGGTGTAGAGCCACACTAACGCTTCGTCGTCGGTCGCGAGCACCGCGCTGTCGGGAAGCGACCTCACCCAGGGCAGCAGCTCCGTGAAGTTGGCGGAGATCGCGTGAGCCGTCGTGCCCCACCAGCGTCCGGCGAACCCGCGCGCTTCGACCTGCGTCCACCCGATCGCGAGCACGACCGCGAGGAGCGTGAGGGGCAGATGCAGCTGCCGGTGTCGCCACAGCGCGAACCCGCCGCTGGCTCCGATGAGGAGGATCCAGGGGAGCATGATCCATAAGAACCGGTCGCTCGCGTATGGCCACACGGCCAGGATCGCGAGGTAGAGCACGAGGCTCCAGCCAATGGCGGAGCGCCGCACCACGCGGGCGAGACCCCACAGTGACACCGCCACGGTCAGTGCCGCGCAAAGCAGGTACAGGGGGCGCAGCGGGAGCCAGCTCAACAGCAGGTCGCCGAGGGGCCGCAGGACGTGCGGCAGGGTGGACCACGTCGCCCCGAACCCCGCCTGGCGCACGACCTCCGCGTAGCTGCCGTAGTTCAAGGCCATGGCGGGATCGATCAGCTGGTGGTGCCGCGCCACCCACAGCCCCCATCCGCCGGCGGCGAGGGTGATGGGGCCCGCGGCGAGGGCGAGGCCGCGCCATGAGACCCTGCGACGCTCGAGCAGAAACAGCACGATGCCGGCGCCGAGGGCCACACCGATCGAGCGCGTCAGCAGCGCCAGCGCCGCGGCGAGGCCGGCCAGGCCTGCCGCCGCCACCGACGAGAGGCGCGCCGGAGGCGCATCCGCGAGGATCACGGCTAATGCGACGAGGAAACCAAAGAGCGGCTCGGAAAAGAGGACCGCCTGCATCGCGAGCATCGGGATCGCGAGCCCCGCCGCCGTCACCAGCGCCGCAGCGAGCCACGGGGGCGCTTCCGGTCCCAGCAGGTCGGTCCGCGTGGCGTGCCAGGTGATGAGACCGGTGGTCACGGCATTGAGCGCGAGATTCAAGACCTTGGCGAGCAACCCGGCCGTGGACACGGAGAACATTCCGAACAGGGGAGCCAGCACGAGGGGATACAGCGGCGGGTAGTGGACCACGGCGGGCATTCCGGGGAGGTGCGGGTGCACGTAGCCGAGGCCGCGGGCGAGCGCGAGCGCGATCCCGGCGTACAGGCCGTCGTCGTAGAACACGCCCACGAGATCGCGGTTCAGGGTGACGGCCCCCAGAGCCGCGACGGCCAGTGCGGCAAACGCGGCGGCGCGGGTTGGCGTTACGCGGGAGCGCCTAACGCTTACGCCAGTCACCGCGCGGCGGGAGCAGATTGTAGCGCAGCACGTGGAACAGCGCTGCAAGGCCGTCGCGCCAGCTGATCTTCTTCCCCTCCGCGTAGGTGCGCCCGCTGTAGGAGATGGGCAGCTCCCAGATGCGGGCGCCCGCCTGCGCCAGCCGGGCCGTGAGCTCGACCTCGATCCCGAACCGCTCTGCGGTGAGCGGCAGGCGCTTCAGCACGTCCGCGCGCACCAGCTTGTAACAGGTCTCCATGTCGCTCAAGTTCAAGTTCGTGAACATGTTGGACAGCAGGGTGAGCAGGCGATTGCCGATCGCGTGCCAGAAGAACAGGACGCGCCGTGGGCCCCCCTGGAAGCGAGATCCGTACACCGCGTCGGCCCGGCCCTGGCGGATCGGTTCGAGCAATACAGCCAGGTCCCCGGGGTCATACTCCAGGTCTGCGTCCTGCGCGACGATGACGTCGCCCGTCGCGCCGGCGATGCCGCTCCGCAGGGCCGCACCCTTGCCACGATTCGTCGGATGATGGATCAGCCGGTGGACGAGCCCCTCGCCCGCCAGCCGGTCCAGAACGGCGCCCGTCCCGTCGGTCGAGGCGTCGTCCACCGCGATGATCTCGAGGCGGAGCCGCACCTCATGGAGCCGCCGCACGACCGCCTCGATCGTCGCTGCTTCGTTGTACGCCGGGACGATTATGGAAAGCCTGAGCCGGTCCGGGGAAGGGGGCGCCGTCACGCGGGGGCCTCCCCGATGGCGATGAGCGATTGACCCACGCGCCAGGGGAGGAGCCGCTCCAGACGGAACAGGGGCACGAGGGCGTCGTACAGCCGCAGCGAGCCTGCGGGAATCAGGCGGCGACGCAGCACCCGCCCCGCCAGCCACCAGCCGGGGAGCCCCGCAAGATTGAAGTACTCGATGTGCCGCACCCGCAGCGCCGCGCCGCGGATGCGCTCGATCAGCCCCTGGCGGGTATAGCGCCGGTGATGCCCGAGGGCCACGTCCAGACTGCCATACAACCACGGCAACGCGGGCACCAGCAGTACGAGCCGCCCGCCGGGGGCGAGCAGGCGGGCGATGGCCGCGAGTGAGCCGCGGTCGTCGGCGACGTGCTCCAGGACGTTGAGGCAGATCACGGTATCGAAGCGTCGCGTAGCGAGTGCGCCGTCCACCGTGGGCAAATAGAGCCGGGTCACCTCGACGTTCGGGTGGCCCGCAAACCGTGTGCGCAGCCGCTCCAGGTAGGAGGGCTCGGTGTCGGTGAGCACCACGCTGCGCCGGTCGACGAGGAACGCCGACAGGTTGCCGATCCCGGACCCGATCTCCAGCACGTGATCGCCCACCCACGGCCGCAGCCGGGCGAACATCCAGCGGTTGTATCGCGGCGCGGCTGCCAGGCGGTCGAGCGTGGCCGCGCCCACTACATCGCGCGACTCCGCGGGCCTCGTCTCAGGACGCGTCACGATCCCCGAACCCTCCTCGCAGGCAGCGCTCGTCCCGCTGCACGCGGAAGAAGACCGCGGCCTCGGCCCGCTCGGGTTGGAGCACGCGCGGGCAGCGCGCCTGGATCGTGGCGATGTCTTGCTCCAGTCCCGGCGCCGGAGGCGCCAGCGCCACGACGGTCACGCTGTCGGCGAGGATGCGTCCGGCGATATAACGGCCGGGAACGGCGAACGCCGCGGGTCTGAGTCCGCTCTCGGTGGGCGAACCCGGGACGGTGCGACGACCGGTATAGAGGTACGTACCCGCCGGCGCATCGACCATGAGCCGGTCCTCGGAGGTCGTGTGCGTCCGGATCCAGCCGGCCAGCAGGTGGATGTGACGGCTCTGCACGGCGAGGATGAGCGTGGGCGATAAGTCTTCAGGCGGCGGCAGCACGCCGGTCTGGAAGGAGCGTGCCGCCGCCTCCCGCAGGTCCACCTGACGCAGGGTCACCGCGAGAGCCGCGAGACCGAGAGCGAGCGGGACGCCCCACCGCAAGCGCACCGGGGCCCGGCGAGCTGCGACGTCGACGGTGCTGGCCGCCAGCAAGCCCAGAAACGGCAGCAGCGGCAGCAGGAGGCGTCCCTGAGTGAACGGCCACATCAGAGTCAGCGCCGTGACGGACAGCGTCGTGAGCACAAGCGCCGTCTGCGACCAGCGCAGCCGCACGCAGGCGACCGCGACCGCCACGACGGCGGCGAGCACCACGACGACGCCGATCGGCTGGTTCGAAAACAGGTAGGCCGCCATCCGGTGCACGTATACCACCACGTTGGCCACGATCGTACGCACGGCGTAGCCGATCAGCGCTACCGGACCGGTGACGCCGAGCCAGCGCCCATACGAGAGATCATCGGGTTGGGAGGAGAGGGGCCCGCGAGCGCTCCAGTAGTGCTGCAGCGCCTGCCATGCGCCGAGCGGCGCCAGCACAGCGGCCGCGCACGCGGCGGCCTCCTTCCAGCGGCGATGCAGCGCCAGCGCGAGCAGGACGGCCGGGACGAGCCCGACTGCGGCCGTGCGGAACAGCGCCGTGCCCGCGAGCACGAGCCCCAGGGCGACCGCCCGCACGGGTCGGGCGTCGCGCACGGTCGTTGGAGCGAACAGCGGCGGGGCGATCGCGAGCGCACCCGCCCAGCCGAGCACCAGGTACGGCTCCGTGAGCGGAATGTTGAAGTACTGAATGAGCGGATCCAGCAAAAACGGGGCGACGGCGCAGAGCGCGAGGGGTGCCGGCGAGAGCTCCAGCCGGTCGCGCCCCAACCACCACACGAGGCCCGCCGCGGCGCCGCTGACGATCGGGTGCAGCACGGCGACGGTCGCGCGCACGGCTCCCAACGTCCCAGCCAGCGCCCACGGCACCGCCAGCAGCAACGGGAGGGCCGGCGGATAGCGCACCTGGAGCGGTGCGCCGACGAGGTGGATCGAGCGGTACCCGTCGCCCTGTGCGATGGCCTTCCCCAGCACGACGTAGACTGCGTCGTCGTTGAGGGCGCCGATCAGGAACTCGTGCGACAAGCGGAACAGCAGGTGCCCTGCGATCACCACCAGGCCGACCACGGCCGCCTCGACGGCGAGCCGCCGCGGGCGGGACTGCTCGTCGGGCGCCGCCGGGGGGGCTTGCGTCACTGCGCGTCCTCCGGCTCCCCGTCGTAGCGGCTGAGCTTGCGGTACAGGGTGGAGGGGTCGATCCCGAGGACTTCGGCCGCGCGGGTCTTGTTGCCCCCTTCGCTCTGCAGCACCCACGTGATGTACGCGCGCTCGATCACGTCGAGCGTGGGGTTGGGATGGACCCGCTCGGACACGAGCGGCTCGGCGCGACGCTCGGAGAGCTTCTCAGGAAACGTCGCCAGCTCGAGCGTCTCGCCCTTTGTGAGCACCGCCGCCCGCTCGAGGGCGTTCTCCAGCTCGCGCACGTTGCCGGGCCAGTCGTAGGCCATGATGACTTCCTGGGCCTGGGGGGACAGCTGCTTGGGCTCGAGGCCGTGCTCCTGCGCGATGCGCTCGAGGAATGCCTTCACGAAGATCGGGATGTCCTCCCGCCGCTCCCGCAGCGGCGGCAGCTCGATCGCGATGACGTTGAGACGGTAGTACAGGTCGCTGCGGAACCGGCCGCGCTTGATGTCGTCCTCCAGGTCGCGGTTGGTGGCGGCCACGACGCGCACGTCCACCGGGATGGCCTCGGTGCCGCCCACCGGGATCGCCTCGCGCTCCTGGAGCACGCGCAGCAGCTTGACCTGCGTCGCCGGCGACATCTCGCCGATCTCGTCCAGGAAGAACGTGCCGCCCCGCGCCGCGGCGAACAGGCCCTGCTTGTCGCGCACCGCCCCGGTGAACGAGCCTTTCACGTGACCGAACAATTCCGACTCGAGCAGGCTCTCCGGCAACGCGCCGCAGTTCAGCGACAGGAACGCCCCTTCGCTCCGCGCCGACAGCTCGTGGATGTAGCGGGCGATGATTTCCTTTCCGGTCCCCGACTCCCCCCGAATCAGCACGGTGCTCTCGGTGGGCGCCACCTGCTCGGCGAGCTTCAGCACGTCCAGGAACGGCCGCGACTTGCCGAGCGGCTTCACGAGCCCCGAGCGCTCGCGGCGACGGATCTCTTGCTTGAGCTGTTTGTTCTCGGCCTTGAGGAGGCGTTGCTCCGCCGCCCGCCGGCAGATCGCGACCAGGTCGTCGTTGGAGAACGGCTTTTGGATGTAGTAGAAGGCGCCCTGGTTCACCGCCTGGATGGCGCTCTGCAGCGACGCCTGTGCGGTCATCAGGATGACCGGCGTCTCGGGATCCTGCTCGCGCACGGCGGCGAGGATGTCGGTGCCGGTCACGCCCGGCATCTTGATGTCGGTGAGCACGATGTCGGGCGCCGAAGTCTTGAGCGCCTCGAGGCCCGCCTTGCCACCCTGGGCGGTGACCACGTCGAACCCCTCGCCCTTGAGGAGGATACGGAGCACGTCCAGGATGCCCAGCTCGTCGTCGACCACCAGAATAGATGGCTGCTGCGTCATGCGGCTTCCTCTTTCCGCCGGGCGGCGGGGAAATACACGGTGAATGTCGTTCCCTTCCCCTCGGTCGAATCCACCAGCACGAGCCCGCGATGCGCCTCGACGGCGCGCTGCACAATCGCCAGCCCCAGGCCGGTCCCCCCGACGCGGCCCGTCACGAACGGGTCGAACAGCCGCGCCCGCAGGTTCTCGGGGATGCCCGGGCCGTTGTCGCTCACGGCGAGGGCCACGGGGTTCTCGATCCCCGCGCCCCGGGGCAGCTCGTGCGAGGCCGGCCGCCCAGTGCGGACCGTCACGCGCGCACCCGTGCCGGCGGCCTGCACGGCGTTCAGCACGAGGTTCGAGACCACCCGATGGAGCAGGTCTTCATCGCCTTCCATCGCCGTGCTCCCGCCCGCCAGATCGATCACGGCGTCGTCGGGACAGTCGGGGTGCTCGCGCACCAGCCGGATCGCCGCGGCCGCGATCGCGTGCAGGTCGAGCGGCCGGCACTCGGTGGCGCGCACCCGGGAAAAGTCGAGAAACTCGGACAGGAGACGTGAAAGACGGTCGCTCTCGCGCACCACCAGGCCGGTCAGAAACTTCTCGTCGGGATTGGCCCGCTTCGCGCGACCCAGCTGCTCCACCGAGGACCGGATCGAGGCGAGCGGATTCTTGATCTCGTGCGCCAGGCTCGCCGACAGCTCCGCCACCGCCTCGAGGCGCTCGGCACGCAGGTGCAGCTCCTCGAGCCGCTTGGAGTCGGAGATGTCGGTGAAGATCGCGGTCACCCGCGGAGTGCCGCCGGGCTCGACCTCGAGGGTCGTCGTCGTCACGCCGATCGGAAAGGTCCGCTCCGGCCGCCGCACCGTGGCTTCGACCCGCATGGCCCGCACGCCGCGGCGCGCCGTCGCCGTGATCGCCGCCCAGAACTCGGGCGCGATGCGCGCGAACTCCGGCATGACCGAACGCCCGCGCCACTGCCGCTCCTTGAAGCCCAGGATCTGCTCCGCCGCGGGGTTGCAGTACAGCAGGTGCCCGTCCGCATCCACGGTGACGATGCCGGTGGGGATGTTGCGCAGCACGTCGGCGGCCTCGAGCCGGACCTGTCGCAGCTCGCCCGCTAGCGCCTCCCGTTCCGCACCCATGACCGACACGCGGCTCGAGAAGTACGCCGTCACCGCCGCCACACCCGCGAAGACCGAAAGCTGCAGGAACACTTCGCCGGTCATCGCGGTCTGATGGCCGAAGAACACGTCCGCGAAATACACGATTCCGACGAGCACCGTGATCAGGGCCGTGCTGGCAGGCGGCATCAGGACCGCGGTGACGGCGATGAGCGGCACGTACAACGGGGGGAAATCGCTCTGCGGCCCCCCTGTGATGTGCACCACGGTGGTGATGAGCGCGACGTCGTACAGCGCCTGGGCATACAGGAAGGTCCGCCCCGGCGAGCGCGCCCGGATGTGGGTGTACCAGTACGAGGCGATGGTGACCACCACCGTCGCCACCAGGAGGAACGACGTGACGAGCAGGTCGAGCGGTGCGGCGACGTTGAACTTGAGTGCGGCGCTCAGATAGATGGCGATGGCGACGCACAGCCGGCCCACGTACACGGACCGCAACAGGGACTGGGGGGTCGGGATAGCCGATCCCGCAGATCCGCGGCCCAGCCACTTCACGGGGCGCTCCCGGGAGCAGCGCCGTCAGCCGCCAGCCGTAAGCCGTATAAGCACAATGCTGACATTGTGTTACGTAGACGAGCGACGAGGCGGTCGGATAGCAGCATGGGGGGTAAGTATTGGAAGCAGTGTGGCAAAGTGCAAGAGCAGAGCGCTATTCTTGGCCTATGCGGCATCGCGTCGCCGGAGCCGTTCTCGCACTCGCGCTCGGCGCACGACCGGGTGTCGCCCAGGCGCCGCTCACCCCCGCCGACTCCGCGATTCTCAATTCGCAGCCCCTGAAGCAGCTGGTGCTCGCGGCCTCGCTGTTCCGCCGCCTCAGCGTGCTGGCGGCCGGGCTCGACCGCGAAGTGGTGCTGTGCTTGCAGGGGAGCGTATCGGGGGACACGGCTGTCGTGCGGGACTTCGTGATGCCCGACCTGTTACGGTCCACCGTCGATGCCGTGGAGCCGCAGCCGTGCGCGCCGGCGACGCTCGCCGTGTGGCATAACCATCCGTGGACCGGCCCCGACTCGAGTTTCGGTGTGAAGACGCCGGAAGACCTATGCTCGCTCAGCCAGCCCGACCTGCGGACGGTGGTGGCGGATTCGATCCCCTTCGCCGTGGTGAGCGTGGGTCGGACGTCGCGTCCGATCGTGTGCTGGTGGCGGCGCGTGCAGGCGGTGGTGAACCGCCACGTGAAGTTCCTGCCGCGCTTCCCCCGCCAGTGGATCGAGCTGCCGTCGTTCGCGAATCTCACGGACCCGTCGGTGCCGCCGACTCCCGCACCGTAAGGGGACCCTCCCCGCTTCCCGGGCCTCTTACCGGCCGTGTCCGGTCCTACTGCACCGCGTTCACCATGTCGAAGATCGGCAGATACATCGCCACGACCATGCCGCCGACGACGACGCCCAGCACGACGATCATGATCGGCTCCATGAGGGAGAGCAGCGTGCTCACGGCGGCGTCCACCTCGTCGTCGTAGAAGTCGGCGATTTTCGAGAGCATCTCGTCCATGCCGCCGGTCTGCTCGCCGACCGCGATCATGGAGATCACCATCGGGGGGAACACTTTGGACTTGGCGAGCGGCTGGGCGATCGTCTCGCCTCCGGCGATCGAGGCGCGCGACTCCATCACCGCATTGTGGATCACCATGTTGCCCGCCGTGCGCGCCGTGATCTCGAGGCCGTCCAAGATCGACACGCCCGAAGAGATCAGCGTGCCGAGTGTGCGGGTGAACCGCGACACCGCCGACTTTCGCAGCACGTCGCCCAGCACCGGCAGCCGCAACAGCATGCGGTCGATCTGCAACCGGCCGGGTGCCGTCTTGTAGTAGCGCGTGAGGCCGAACACGCCCGCGCCGATGGCACCAATGATCGCCCACCAGTAATTCTTGAGCAGGTTGCTCATCCCGATCACGATGCGGGTCGGGAGCGGCAGCTCCATGTTCACCGACGCGAACATGTTCTGGAAGGTGGGGATCACGAAGATGAGCAGCACCGAGATCGCGATGACCGCGACCGATATGATCACCGCCGGGTAGACCATGGCGCCCTTCACCTTGCGGACGATGGCGTCGTTCTTCTCGAGGAACTGGGCGAGGCGCACAAGGATGGTATCGAGGATACCGCCCGCCTCGCCGGCGGCGACCATGTTGACGTAGAGGTCGCTGAACGCCCGGGGGTGCTTGCGCAGCGCGTCGGCCAGGGTGTGGCCGCTCTCGACGTCGTAGACGACCTGACGGGTGACGTCGGCGAGGATCTTGTTCTCGGTCTGTTGTGCCAGGATGTCGAGCGCCTGCACCAGTGGCAGCCCGGCGTTGATCATGGTGGCGAACTGCCGCGTCATCACGACGATGTCGCGCGTCTTGACGCCGCCGCCGAACTTGAAGTTGAGCTTGAACTCGCGCGGCGCGGCCCGCACCTGCACCACCACCATGCGGTTCTTGCGCAGGTGGGCGATGACGTCGTCGCGGCTCGGCAGGTCGACCTTGTCGTTGACGAGATCGCCTTTCAGCGTGCGCGCGGTGTACTGGAAGACCGGCATAGCTCACTCCCTCCGGGGCGCCTAGCGGCGCGCCGCGACCTTGGTCGGAGCCGCCTGCGGCTGGCCGGCGGCGGGCTCGCGTTCGTCTTGCGGCGGCTCGCCGATCATCCGCAGGAATTCGTTCGGGTTCGCCGAGACGCGGAGACACTCGTCTTTGGCGACTTCGCGGCCCAGGTAGAGCTGGTACAGGGCGTCGTTCAGGGTCTGCATGCCGTACTTCTTCCCCGCCTGCATCATGGACGGGATCTGCTCGATCTTCTGGTCCCGAATCAGAGCACGGACGGCGGGCGTCATGATGAGGATTTCGCACGCCATCACGCGGCCGCGGCCTTTGGCCTTTTGCAACAGAGTCTGCGTGATGACGCCCTCGAGCACGAACGAGAGCTGGGCGCGGACCTGCGACTGCTGATGCGACGGGAACACGTCGATGATGCGGTTGATGCTCTCCATCGCCGAGTTGGTGTGCAGCGTGGCGAAGGCGAGGTGGCCCGTCTCGGCGATCGTCAGCGCCGCCGCAATCGTCTCGAGGTCGCGCATTTCGCCGATCAGCACCACGTCGGGGTCCTGCCGCAGCGCGTACTTGAGCGCGGCCGCGAAGCTGTTGGTATCCGTGCCGATCTCGCGCTGGTTCACGATGCAGGCCTGGTGGCGGTGGATGAACTCGATCGGGTCCTCCACCGTGATGATGTGCCCCTTTAGCTCCTTGTTGATCTTGTCGATCATCGCGGCGAGCGTGGTGCTCTTCCCGGAGCCGGTCGGTCCGGTCACCAGCACCAGACCACGGGGCTTCTCGGCGAGCTTCGCGACCACCGCGGGCAGGCCGAGATCATCGAACGTCCGCACGTTGAAGGGAATCTGCCGGATGACGAGCGACACGCAGCCGCGCTGCTTGAAGCAGTTGCCGCGGAACCGCGCCAGATTCTGGATCCCGAAGGAAAAATCGAGCTCGCTCTCGGTCTCGAACCGCTTCTTCTGGTTCTCCGTGAGCACCGAGTAGGCGATCGACAGCGTGTCCTTGGGGGTCAGCACGTGGTCCACGGACGAGTCGACGATGTCCCCGTCCACGCGGAGCTTGGGACGCTCGCCCGCCACGATGTGGAGGTCCGAGGCGTCCTTCTCGATCATCTCCTCGAGCAGCGAGCGGAGATTCAGGCCTTGCGGCGCGCCCGCCGTCATGCCGCCGTCTCTTTCACGACTTCCTCCAGTGTGGTGATCCCGCGCTTCACCTTCACCATGCCGTCGGAGCGCAACGTGAGCATCCCTTCCTTCACCGCTTCCTCCCGCAGCTCCTCGGTCGAGCCCCCCTTCAACACCATGCGTCGCAGCGCGCTCGACAGCGCCATCACCTCGTACAGCCCCTGCCGCCCCTTGTACCCGGTGCCGCCGCAGTTGTCGCAGCCGGCACCCTTGTAAAAGGTGAGCTTCGCGGCCTCCGCCACCGGGATGCCCAGGGCCTTGAGCTCCTCGTCCGAGTACTTGTGCTCCTGCTTGCAGTCCTTGCAGATGCGCCGCACCAGCCGTTGCGCCACGATGAGGTTCACCGCGCTCGCCACGTTGAACGGCTCGATCCCCATGTCGACCATACGCGTCACGGTCGAGGGCGCGTCGTTGGTGTGCAGCGTGGAGAGCACCAGGTGGCCGGTGAGCGCCGCCTTGATGGCGATCGATCCGGTCTCCAGATCGCGGATCTCCCCCACCATGATGATGTTCGGGTCCTGGCGCAGAAACGCCTTGAGCGCGGCCGCGAACGTCATCCCCACCTCGTTCCGGACGAGCACCTGATTGATCCCCATGAGGTTGTACTCGACCGGGTCCTCCGCCGTCAGGATGTTCACATCGATCTGGTTGATGCGCGAGAGCGCCGAGTAGAGCGTGGTCGTCTTGCCCGACCCCGTCGGGCCCGTCACGAGGACCATCCCGTAGGGATTCAAGATCGCCCGCATCAGGTCCTGCTCGGCCTTCGGCTCGAACCCGAACTTGGTGAGGTCGAGCGTGAGGTTCCCCTTGTCGAGAATGCGGAGCACGATCTTCTCGCCGAACAGCACCGGGAGGGTCGACACGCGGAAGTCGATCACCTTGGTCCCCATCTTCAGCTTGATGCGCCCGTCCTGCGGCACCCGCCGCTCGGCGATGTTCAACTGCGCCATGATCTTCACGCGCGACGTGAGGGCCGCGCGCATCTTGACCGGGGGTTTCATGACCTCGTGCAGTGCGCCGTCCACACGGTAGCGCACCCGCAGCTCGTGCTCGAACGGCTCGATGTGGATGTCCGAGGCCCCCCGCTTCACGGCGTCGGTGAGCAGGCCGTTGATCAGCTTCACCACCGGCGCATCGTCCGCCAGGTCCTGCGCCTTGACGTCCTCGTCGACCGAGTCTTCCACCACCTCGAGGTCTTCGGCCGCCTCGATGTCCTTGAGGAGCGTCTGCAGCTGTGCGTCCGACTGCTGGTAGTAGCGCTCGATCGCGTTGCGGAGCGTGTACTCGCCGGCGATCACCGGGAACACGTCGCACCGCGTGACGAACTTGATGTCCTCGATCGCGGTGACGTTGTTGGGGTCCG
>Ga0209055_1000309_pt1 | contig 34924 bp, 22 predicted proteins | sample GraSoiAngelo_110_FD_185875 | JGI IMG/M metagenome (GOLD analysis project Ga0209055, IMG submission 185875) | Grasslands soil microbial communities from the Angelo Coastal Reserve, California, USA - 14_0903_12_30cm (SPAdes) (version 2) | ecosystem: Environmental > Terrestrial > Soil > Grasslands ... | reverse complement strand
GGTACGCACATCTGGGTAGCGAGCTTCGGCAGCAATTCGGTGTCCAAGCTGTAGTGCGTGGCGCTGCGCTCGCTCACACTCGCAGCACTCTACGGCTCTCAACCATATTGGCGCAGGGAGTTTGTCTTGCTGGGTTCTATCGGGCGACTGTAGTGTAAAAGGCATTTCGACTCGAGCGGAGGTTCCTGCCGTAGGAGAAAACGATTGTGAGACTTTCTAAGACGCGCACTTTGCATTGAACTCCGGGATCCCAGAGCCACCCTCCCGAACGGAAATCTCCTGACGAATCGGCAACCTTGCCGGCATCGAGGAACGGCCCGAGTTTCAGCGTCAAAAAGGCATTCTGGTACACGACCTTGTCGGTTTCCCAGTTCCAGAGGATAAACTGGCGCCCCATGGGAGCGTTGCCCTTCTTGCCGTGGCGCGTTCCGATATGAGCGCGGAGCCAAAGGTTATTGTCTCGCTCGATCCCCAGAGCGAAGAGCTCGTCCAGGGGAACCCGTCCCATAATCGCGCCGGCGCGGAGCCGGCTTCGCATCTCGTAGTCGTCGCCGCGGGGGAGCGGGAACCAATGCACGTCCAGAGAGCCTTCGATCCCGCCGAAAGGTCCGAGCGGGCGTGCAAAGGCTTTCCCGAATTGACCGGATACAATTGAGTCCACAGTGAATCGTCTTTCTGGAACTCGGAGGAGCTTGTAATTGAACCCGGCGTAATACTTCAAAGAAAAACTGCCTGTGAAAAACGGCGCCGCCTGGGGCGTGATGCCGCCGAGATTTCCAAAACTCCGGTACGCGAGGCTCATTCCGCTCTTCCAGGTCCAGCGCCCGCTGACGACAGATCGAATTTCTGCTCCCGCTTCGGCCTTTTGCAACTTCACGTCTGTCTTCGGCGAAGTAGCCCCCTGAAATGTCTCGCTCAGATCCCAATGCTCGTTCCTTCCGTCCAGGTAAAATTGAAGACGCCATTTGGGGTCTTGCCCTAAAGGGACAGACAGGGAAGCGAAGAGGCGGCGCTTTTGGGAATCCCACCGCTGCAGGGAAGTCACGTTTAAGCTGGAATGATTCAGGTTGTAAAACTCCGGCTGGACGGCCTGGTACGGCAGCCCCCTCAACAGGGAAAGAAGTCCGTCAAGGGTGCCGTCCCCCCAGCCGTTTCTTTCCGCGGCCTCGAACATCACGGCGAAGGATTGCTCCTGCTCGGGCACGAGTTCAAACCGGTAGCGCGGGAAGATCCCCATGTTCTCAATGCGGGCTTCGGTCGTGCGCAGGTCATTCAGATGCAGAACCTCCGCCGGAGAGAATGCAAATGCGCGATCCAGAAGTACCGCACGAACCCGCGGCCGGGGATCAAACTTTAGATTCGTGATTTGAGGCTTTCCAATCGGGTTCCAATGCTGGAGCGCCGCTTCCAGATTGCCTTCTAAAAGGTATATCGTCGCTAAAAAGTCCTGCGCATACACGTCACCGCGGTCGAGACGCAGGGCCCGCTTCAGATTGGTCTTGGCTTCAGAGAGTTTTTGCTGGCGATAGGCAACTCCGGCCAGCTCCAAGAGAAATCTCTTATCCCGGGGTTCCTTCTTGCGCCCCGTCTCAAAAGCCGTTCTTGCTTCAGCCCAGCGTTGCAACTGAGCCAGTGCCAAGCCGCGATACAAATCGAGTTCGGCCGGGTCGGAGGAAAGGGGCGCGAACTGCACGATCTCTTCCCAACGCTTCTCGGCATACAATCTGCGTACGGTTGCCCTGCGATCGGCATCGGCCGGAGGCTCTTGAGGAAGTGCGCCAGAGGACAAACAGAGGCACAAGAGCAGGGCGGTTACTCGTGCTGCTTGGGAAGGGCTAGCAAAGTCCATTGGCCGGCGGCATTCCAACTCTTCTCGAAATCCGCACGTTCCAACCTCAACAGCTTACGCTGTGCGGGATCACTCACAAGCACGAAATCCTGCTGCCAGTCCAGACCCGTCACCACCACGTAATGACGTGAATCGTTCCGGCGGCTTCCTTTCAGGCAGACAATCAGGGGACGCCCCAGGAGAAGGTGGTGCTTGAGATCCATCCATTCGCCCTGAAAAACAAACGTGCGAAAGCCTGCTTCCTGAAAATACCACTCCATGCTGCTGGCCAAGATGCCCTTCGCCTCCTTGGAATACAGCGCCTGCTGAATGACGCGCGGGTCGGCCCCCGCGGAAAGCAGCAAACTCTTGTCCTTATTCCAGTACTGCATCACCATGGAAATGGAGGCCGCCCCGCAGGCGTCTCTCTCCTGCTTAACAAATGGAACGTCCAGCCAGATTCCGGGCGGGCCAGTTGCCACGCCGTGGAAGGCGAGGCTGAAGAAAAGCGCGAATAGCCCGGCTAAACGGCAAGGCATGGCGGATCGCTACCGGGCCACAACGATGATCACGACGATCAAGGCTGTTGCCAGAGCGATGATGATATAGGTGATTTGCTGATTGGTTAGGGCGCCTGCGGCAAAGTCTTTCCGGACCTTTTCAGTGCGGGCGGCCAGCCGGGCCAGCTCTTCGTCGCTCAATTGGGAAACTGCCTTTTGAACCCTTTCGTAAGGGAGGTTTGCTGACTGAAGAGCCTTCTTGGCCTGGTCGGAGGAGAAGAACTTCAGAACCTTGTCTTGGTTGCCCTCCCTAGCCTGCGCTGCAGCGAGGATGTCCCTGTGAAGATCCGCAGGAGAAACGACATGCTCTTGCGCCAACGCGTTTTGAGGCGCGGTGAACGTCACAACCAGGATCAGAATTAGCAGTGTGCACAAGCAGCTTTGGAACTTGAGACTCATAGATCCTCCTGGCGGGCAACCTCATTATGCTGAAAACAGAGAGGCTCCGCAAGCCGCGCAGCAAGTCAATGAAACCTCTCACCGAAACTAGCCTGACTTTCGCAGCTGGCGGGCATTTTTGAGTTTTGTGAGCTTGTTTTCGAGCCTAAGCCAGATATTTATGCATCGGGGCGACTGATCCTTCCGGCTGGGACTGCCCCAATGTTTTCTTCCGCAGGGTCTGGGTCATGAGCGCGCGAAAATGGAGCGGGTCTCTGAGGTTCTGCAATTCTCGGTAATAATAGAGCGGGGCGGGCCGTTTTCCCTTGAACCTCAGCCTCTTTAGGAAATCGATTTCCTCGTCGGTAGCATCGCCGCTTAGGGAAGGGTCATGAAGGAATTGTTTGAGCCCCGGCTCTTCCTCAAGTTGGTCAGGTTCCCTTTCGACAAACTCAAATTTCTTAGGGTGCCCTGGGGCTAGTCTCCGGTTCAACACAATTTCCATACCAAAGGTCGTTAGGTCGATATCCCAGGATTCAATCAGCGGATCCAGGAAGGCAACGCAGTTCTCAACTGACACGTTGAAGACATCCGTGTCCAGGAAGTCGAGGATGATGACTCGCATCTGTTCATAGCTTCGGCCGCTGAGTCGAGCCACCAGGTGGAGCCAGTTTTCACTTTGCAATTCTTCTTTGGCGACTCTCTTGACCACGTCCAAAAGCTTCTGGGTGACGAGGCGTTCAAGTTCGCCGAAGGGTTGCTTCTCAAAAATCGCCCGTATTTGTTTTTCTTTGTCGCGTGCGCACTTGCGGAGAATCAACTCTCGAACTTCTTTAAACAAGGGCGTGGGTGGGTCCTCCAGATTTCTCTTCAATTCTTCCTTGCGCTGGATGTCAGCCAGCTTCGAAAGCTTACCGCTCGGGAGCTTTAAGAATTTTTCCATTTTGCCGTAAATATCTGTTCGGTCAGGCGCGGGGGGCAATTTCTTGCGAGTCAGCAACTGGGAAATGTAAGACTCCGTCACTTCGGCGGCAGCCGCCAGATCTCTCTGCTCAACCCCCAATTCTTCCAGCCGCTGTTTAACCACTAGAGAAACATCCACAGAGTACCTCCGCTCGATTAACTGGATCAGATCAAACCTTGGAAATAATCCCAGATTCTTTTTGACAGGTCAAGTTAATTCATCCATTCTGATTAAGGACTGAGAGGGTCATAAGATAATCTAAACCAAAGTGGTTATCTGAAATCGGCCCTTGGCCATGACAACCAAGGAGAGGACATGTTTGCACGCAGAGTCTCCATGCATCTGAAACTACAAGAAGAGAAGAGATTTCCAATGCATACGAAGGGGATTAAGGAACAGGCCGAGGGGGTGCTGCGGACCAACTCACGAGAAGGGTTCTCCGAACCTTCCCATCTCGTCGTAGGCACTACTAACCCACCCGCCGAATTCTTCCTTGCGCTGTTGAAAGCTCCCCAGCGCTGGAAGTCACCCAATTGCGAAAGCTGCTGTAGCGCTTTTTGGGGGGTCAGCAACTGGAATGTAGGACTCTGTCACTTCGGCGCCAGCCGCCAGATCTGCTCAAGCCCCAATTCTTCCAGCCGCTGTTTGATCACGAAACAAACATCTACGCGTGCCTCCGCTCGCTTAACTGAATTAGATTAGTATGGAAAATAATCTAAAATTCCGCTTGACAGAGCAAGTTAATTCACCTATTTTGGTTAGCGGACTAAGGGAGTCTCCAGTTTGTCTGAACTAACGGAGGTTATGTGAATTCCCCTTGGCCCATGAGAACCAAGGAGAGTGACATGTTTGCACGCAGAGTGTCCATGCATCTGAAGCTCAATAGCGCTGCCGAGTTGACCCAGAGGCTGGAGAAGGAAATCATTCCCCTGCTTCGAAAACAGAAAGGGTTCCAGGACGAAATCACGTTCGTTGCTCCGGGCGGAAGGGAAGCATTCGGAATCAGTTTGTGGGAAAGAGCAGAGAACGCGGAAGCTTACAACCGCGGGACCTATCCAGAAGTGACGAAGATCCTGGCGGGAGTGGTTGAGGGAACTCCTCAGGTTGAAACCTATGAGGTTTCCAACTCGACCTTCCACAAGATCGCCGCTGCCGTAGCGACCTAGAGCTTGCAGGTCTTTTCGTTCGGTGCGGGGCGGGCTAAGTCCGCCCCCTCACTTCTCCGGTAATGGGAAATCGGACGGAGAAACGAGCTAGCCCATGGTCACGAAAATCATGAAGTGGGTTTCCATTACGGCGTTGCTCCTGACGGTGTTCTGGCACCCCTCCGCAAGCCTGGACTTTGTGGTTTGCGCGGGCGCCATTCTGGTTGTCCTGGCTTTATTTTTCATCAAACAGGAAATCGAAACTTACTATGGCGTCGATAACAGATCCAAGCCCGAGAGCCGCGTGGCGGTCTTGAGCGCCACTGCAAACGCCGGAGACGCTAATGGAAGACACCACCAACACGGGAACCATGCTGATCGAGCAAGCCGCCCTTTTGCCGGAATCCTTGCGATTCGAAAGCGAGCCCTGGATCTGAATCTTTAATTTTTCGAGGGAGACATTCACATGAAAATGATGCGCCGTGTGGTCATTTCGGTCGTTATGATCCTGCTTTCGGCTCCTTTGATTTACGGGCAGGACCTTTCCAAGTATCGGAACTTTTCGTTCGGAATGAGCTTGGTCGAACTATCGAAGCAGATTGATTCACAACCGCTCCACACAAAGCTGATCCACAAGCACCCGGCAGTCATTCAAGAGTTGGCGTGGTGGCCGCGAGACTCTTCTGACTCTTCGCTCCAAGCCGACTCCGTGCGGCAGGTTTTCTTCAGCTTCTACAATGGCGAGCTGTACAAGATTTTGGTGACCTATGATCGGCACGCCACACAAGGGCTAACGGCCGAGGACATGATACAAGCCGTCTCGACCAAGTACGGAACTACAACGAGGCCAGAAGCTCAGATCAGCTTCCCGACGAACGAGCTGTATCGGTCCACAGAAAAGGTCATCGCCCGCTGGGAAGATTCGCAGTACTCGATAAACCTTTTCCGTTCCAGCTTGCTGAACTCCTTTGGGCTTGTCATGTTTTCGAAACGGCTGGATGGACAGGCCGATGCTGCGATTGCCGAATCTGTGAAGCTGGAGGGGCGAGAGGATCTGCAGAAAGAAAGCGATCGCCAGAAGAGAGAAGCCGACAACCTGGAAGTGGCGCGACAGAAGAACAGGAACACTTTTCACCCTTAGATGTCGTCATAGAATAACGGGAGGTTAGAGAAATGACTGTGCACGCGACTCCCGCGTCCTGGTAAGGAGGCTGGAAGAGGAAGAAAACGCGAAGGGCATCATCCCCGAAACGGCCAAAGAGAAGCCCCAGGAGGGCGAAGTGATGGCCGTTGGAGCCGGCACGATCGAAGAGGGCCGAGGGATCCGATCCCCCTCGATGTGAACCCCGATCGGATTTTGTTCGGCAAATAGACCGCCAACGACATCAAGATCCTAACGTTCTCGCATGGCCCAGGCTACTGCCACCCGCCAGAATCCCACCGGCGTTTGAGTGGACAGGCCCGAATGCCTGTCCTATGAACGAATGCTGGTGCTGCGTCGTTTCCTTCCAAAGAACGCGGTACCCGCGCTAGAATACGGCCATGATCCATCGCCACATCTTTCACAATGACCGCTTGGTGCCCATCGAAAACGTCCGGCTATCACCCGGCCAAGCGGGCCTGCTCTCCGGCTACGGAATATTCACCACTCTGCAGATTTTCGACGGCGAAGCCTTTGCCTACGAACGCCACTGGCGGCGCTTGCAGAAGGACGCCGCGCGCACGCGCATGCCCTTCCCGTTCGATGCCACTAAGGTGCGCACCCAGTTGGGCGAGTTGCTGCGCGCCAATCAGGTAAGGGAAGGCACCGCGCGCATCTACATCCTCTACAATAAGACTGGCTTCTGGCAAAGCGACGAACCGCTTCCGGAGGTGGACTTACTGATGTATACGGCCGGCCTGCCCGCTTATCGTGAGCCGGCGCGCCTGGCCTTGCGCGAGCATGGGCGCCACGCCGCTTCGCCGCTTGCCGGGACCAAGATGACATCGTGGCTCGTGAACGTGTGGAGCCTCGGCGAAGCGCAGCAGCAGGGGTTCGATGAAGTGGTGCTGCTCAATGAACGCGGCGAGGTGGCCGAGTGCACCGCGGCGAATATCTTCTGCGTGCGGGGAGGCAAGGTGCTAACCCCGCCGCTCAACTCCGGATGTCTCGAAGGCGTCACTCGCGCCATCCTGCTCGAGATCGGCCCCGACACCAACGTGCCTATCGTCGAGCAGGCGCTTCGCCCCGAAGACTTGTTCGCGGCGGACGAGGTTTTCATCTCCTCGACCAACCGCTGCCTGCTGGGCGTGGGCGAGATCGAAGGCCGCGCGATTGGCCGCCCCGGGGCTTCTGCTCCCGGGCCGATCACGCAACGACTCGAGAAAGCCTTTTCGGCATATGCGGCCGAATACATCGCCCGGCGAGCGGCAACTGCACGGACTCCATCCTAAACAGTCCAGCCGGCGACTGAGAAGCGGTGGGAACGCCGAAGCATGCCTCAATCCGGCGGGTGACGCTGCAGGGTGAGCTTCAGCAGGGGCGGCGTCAGCAGCGTGGTGACCATCACCATAATCACCACGGCGGAAAAGACTCCATCGCTGACCACTCCAAGCCCTTTTCCGATGCCGGCGAAAATCAGCCCCACCTCACCCCTCGGCATCATCCCGATGCCCACTGTCAGGCGGCTGAGTTTACGGCTGCACCCCAGCCCGGAAACCACTTTGCCGAGAATCGCCGCCAGTGTCAGCGCCGCCGCAATCAAGACGATCTTCCTGTCCGCCAAGGTTTCCCACTTCACCTGCATCCCCATCAGGACAAAGAAGACCGGCACAATCAGCGATTCGAGCGGGGAGAGCAGATCGCGCAGCGAGTGGCCCTGGAGCTCTTTGTCGAAGAAACCTTCCAGCACCAGCCCTGCGGCGAAAGCGCCGACGACCGTGGCCAGGCCGAACGCGTTTGCCAGCCAAGAAAATAAGAAGGCGAACCCTAGACCGAAAAGCAGCTTCAGGTTTTCGATCTCGAGCCGCGCGAGCCGCTTCACCACTCGCGGGGTGATCCACAGCCCGATGGCAACCGAGCCGAACAGAAACACCGCCGATTTCGTCACAATCCCCGCCACACGCAGCCAACCGATCGTGCCCGTCGCCACCAGCGCGCTGACCACGGCCAACACCAGGAGCCCGAGCACGTCGTCAATCGCCGCTGCGCCGAGGATGATCTTGGCCTCGGTACGATAGCTCTGCTGGAGATCGCGCAACACCCGCGCGGTGATGCCCACACTGGTAGCGGTCAGAATGCCGCTGATGAAGAGGCGCGTGCCCAGCGGCGCCTCGGGTTGCAGCAAAGCCATCGCCCCGAGACCCAGCAAAAAAGGAACTACGACGCCGAGCGCCGCGACCAGCAGCGCCGTCCTGCCCACGCGCCGCATCTCATTGACGCTGGTTTCCAGACCCACCAGGAACATCAACACGATGATGGCGATGCGGGAGAGCAGGTCCACAAAGGCATAGACGGAAATCGCTGCCATTCCTGACTCGCCGCTCAGGATTTGCGCCAGGCGATCGGCGTGCCCCCCGGCGGGCAACACCAGCTGCGCGGCGCGGCCCAAGCCGACGTTTAGCACCAGGGCCATATCCAGGATTCTCCGGACGGTCTCGCCCTCGCGCAGGAGGGTGAGCACCGGCTCATGAAAGTAATAACCGAGGTTGGCCACCAGCATCCCGATCAACAGCTCCCCCGATACTGCAGGCTGGCCGAGGCGGCTCATCGCCCGTCCACCTAGGGCCGCCCCGAGAGCAATCAGGACCAGCGCCAAGAGGATTGGCGCCACGGGATCACCATGGCCCGCCGGTGGCACGGCTTGGGTGGCCCCCATGAGCCGCTGAGCAGTGGCGGAATAACCGCCTAGCAGGAGTGCTGCGGACAAGAAACAGAAATATCGCTTTCGAGCGGATGGGGTGCTCATGGCGTTTTCACCGTGACTTGTAGCGTTTCTGGGCGACAGGTGGCAAGTCCAATGTGCCGCATGGCACAATATTGCCTCGGATCGCTTGACGCTTCCAGAGTTTAGAGGGATGATGCGCTCCAGCCAGAGGAGGGCAAATCCGATGAGCAAGAAGACATGGGTTCTGTTAACTGCTGTGTTTTTTTTGTTGGCCTGTACTTGCTGGGCGGCGCAAACTACGGCGCCTGCAAAGGCCACGGGCAAAACAGCTACGCCGTCCACCAAAGCTACGGAAAAAGCTAAGGCCCACCAAGCCACCGGCAAGCTTGTGGCGACGACCGACACCAGCTTGGTGATCGCCAAGGCGGTGGGAAAGAAGAAGAGTGAGTGGACTTTTGCGCGCACTGCCGAAACCAAGGTGCAGGGCAACCTGGCCAAGGACGCCAAAGTCATCGTCTACTACGATGAGGAGAACGGCAAGAAAATCGCCCGCCGTGTGAAGGTTCTGGAACCTAAGTCCACCGGCGAAGCTCCAGGTATGGCGCCCGAAAAATCTAAAGCCACTAAACCCAAAACTTAGTTCGGAACTCGAGTCTGAATCCGAGCGGGGCTTCCGATTCACGCCCGGGGGTCCCCCTCTGCCCTTCCGGCCTGGTTAAGGCCCTCCCTCGTTTGTGCGCCGTGATAAGATTTCTCCGCCTCCTGTGCGCCGATGACGGATACACAGATCATTCCCGAGGCTGTGCTGGAATTGATCGGGCCTGATGGCAGCCGCCGAGTGGTTCGCGTAGCCCATACGCCCTTCCTGATCGGCCGCGGCGGCGAGACCGGCAATCACCTTCAACTTCCCGACCGGCGGATCTCGCGGGAATGCGCCGCGTTGGTGTACGAAAAAGGCGACTTTCGCCTGCAAGACCGCGGGCAGCGCCGCGGCCTGTTCATCAACGGCGAGAGAGTGGACTCGCGGCCCTTGCGCGATGGCGATACGATCAACTTCGGCCTCCCCGACTCGTACGAACTGATCTTCCACGTCGGCCAAGGTACCGAATCGCTCCCACAGCTTCTTTCCCGGATGGAGCAGCTGAGCACGGCCGAGTCTGGCGCGGGAGGTCTGCGCAAGCTGAGCCTGTTGCTGGAGGCCACGGCCCTGCTGCACTCGCATCTGCCGCTGGACGCCGTGTTGGGCACGATGGTGGACCACGCCATCGCGCTGACCGATGCCGACCGCGGCTTGCTACTCGAACCGGCCTCCACCGGGGGAATGCGCGTGCGCCTGGCCCGGCAGCGCGGCGCGCGCAGCCTCCCCACCGAGGGACTCGAGCCAAGCCAGACCGCCATTCGCGCCACGCTCGAGCAGCACCGCGCCCTGGTCACCGAAGACGTTGAGCAGGCCGGCGCCCTGGACCTGAAAGCCGCGCAGAGCATCATCGCGCAGCAGCTCCGTTTTGTGGTCGTGATTCCCCTATATACCATGGCCCAGCGCGAAGTCGAGAATGCTTCCGAGACACCCCGCGGAGAACTCCTCGGAGTGCTCTACCTCGATAGCAGGCAGCCGGCGGCGTTTTCCGGCCTGGAGCGGCAGATCCTCGATGCCCTGGCTGTGGAAGCTGCCAGCGTTATCGACAATGCGCGACTGGTCGAGCGCGAACGCGAGCGGCAACGCCTGGAGCAAGAACTCACCATCGCGCGTGATATCCAGCAGGCGCTGCTCCCTCGTGAATTTCCCCGCTGGCCTCACTTGCAGGTGAGCGGCATCAACCAACCCTGCCTGACCGTGGGTGGGGACTACTTCGACGTGGTCGAGTTGGGCTCGAATCGCACCGCTTTCATCATCGCCGACGTCTCCGGTAAAGGGCTTGGGGCGGCGCTGGTGACCACCATGCTCCAGGGCGCGCTTAGCGGCCTGGCCGTCGGCCAGCAGGCCGCGGACGTTTTCGCGCACGTCAACCGCTTCCTCTGCGCTCACTCCCGGGTGGAACGCTATGCCACGGTGTTCTTCGGCATCCTCGACACCGCCGGCCGCTTTGAATTCATCAACGCCGGCCACCCCTCTCCCCTGCTCCTCCGCGACGGCAGAGCGGAGTCTGCCTTTCCCGCCGAATGCTTGCCGGTAGGGCTCCTCCCGGATGCCACATTTAAGAGCTCGGCATTCGTCTTGCAGCCCGGCGACACCCTCGTGTTGTTCAGCGACGGCGTCACCGAGGCCAAGAGTCCAGTGGACGAGGAATTCAGCACAGCGCGGTTGAAGGACGTGGTGGCGCGGCACGCCAGCGCACCGCTCGAAGAGTTGCAAGGCAACATCCTCAATGCGGTGGTCGAGTTCACCTGCGGCGCTGGCCAAGCCGATGATGTGACCCTGCTCCTGGTCCGCTATCGAGGCGCCGCACAGGCTGTGGAGGCGCGAGCGGGCGGGACATAGATCATGAAACCTGGTCCGAAACCAATCTGGGCGCGCTCCCGACTCTTGCCGAAGCCTACACAAGACGGGGAATGTTACCTTGCTGAGCAATGCCTAGCCAAGACAGCGGACTCGCGCAAGCTACTATCGCCGCTCCGCTGCACGTCTGAGTTTCGCCAACAAAGCCGTGGGCGAAGATGCGCCGCACCCATTCTCTGCGTCGCCTGCGGCTTAGCTACGGGATGATGACTTGAGGGTCGTCGATAAAGATGCGACCCGCATGCTCCACAGCCACGATGTACTTGTAGCTGCCGCTCGGAGCAGTTTCGGTGACCTTCCCCGTGTTTTCACCGTCGGAGAAATCCACCCCGTCGCAAGGTGATATATTCTGAAAATGAACTGCAAACTTTCTGTCCGAGATCCACCGTATGCAATCTCCTTGGCTTGCGTGCACGGGGTTACCTTTGGGCCCATATTCGAATTTGCCTTCATTAAAGGATATACTAACCTCATGTATCTCGTGGCATCGTAGGGGTTCTCTCTTAGGTGTGGCCATATTTCCTCCTTTTCAATTTTGTTTCCCTGGGGAACTGATTCCGCTGGAAGCGGCGTCGCTGACTATCTTCGGGTAGCGCGGGTCGCTACGCAGCCCCGCTAACTCGGGTTCAGCATGGATTTCGGCCAGAGAGTAGCCGCCGCGGACCGCCGCGGCAAGTGTTTCCAGCGCGCGCTGCCGCAACCCAACGAGGTGATAAACCTGCACCGCGTTAGACAAAATAGCTACGTCGCCCGGTGACTCACGGCGTGCTGTAGTGATGGCTTCGAGCGCCTTGTTCTTCTCGCCCAGCTTGACCCAGCAGATAGCTAGGATACTGTAGGCCGTCGAGTCCCGAGGGTTGACCCGCAGTTGGTTCTGGGCTAGTTCGATGGCTCGCCGATACGCGGGCGGAGCCTTCTGGGCCAGCCCAGGCGCCCAACGGTAGGCATCGGCAAGGTTCCTCTGCACTTCGTAATCGTTTGGTGCCAGCGCGGCAGCCTTTTCGAACATAAGTACGGCCTCGCCATATCGGCCCTGAAAGAATAGGAGAGTTCCCAGGTTCGAGTAGGCAAAGTAGGTAGGCTTGATGGCCAAGGATTTTTGGAAATCAGCAATAGCCTCATCGGTGCGCCCCATCAGGTGGAGCAGTGCGCCCAGGCTGCTGTACCCGAGAAAACTGTCGGGGACAAGTGCCACAACCTGCTTAAACATCTCCGCAGCTTCGGGGTAGCGCGCCCGATGAAAGTAAAACTTGCCTAGCCAGTGATAGCCCGCCCAATAATGGGGTCGCAGTTCGATGGCCTCTCGATAAGTGCGTTCGGCGTCGGTTAAGTTGCCCAGGCGCTCGTAGGCCTCCGCCAGACCTCGATAGGCGGCGTCGCTGGTCGGCTCGGTTTCAAGCGCCTTCTGAAAGTCCACGACCGCAGCCTCGTACTGTCCGATGCCGTTGTGCAGAGTTCCTAAGCAAATGTGGGCCTCAGCGAGTTTGTCATTCAGGGCCAGGGCGCGTTCACAGGCCTTGCGGGCGGGGTCGATCCACTGGGTCTCTTTCCTGCTTTCGAACGCCTTCCAGTAAGCCTCACCAATGCCCGCATGGGCCAGGGCGTAGTTGGGATCAAGGCTGAGCGCCCGCTCGAATACGTTGATCGCATTTTCAATGTTCTCGGGTCTGTCGTAATTCTGCAAGTAGCCGCTCCCTTGTAGATAGAAATCATAAGCGACGGCGACCTGTGTGCCGTGGACCTGGAGCGCACGGCGCTCCTGCGGATTCAGCTCCAGCTCCAGCATTCGCACCACGCCATCTGCCACGCGGTCCTGCACGGCGAACGGATCAGAGGCATCCGCGGTGATCGTCCCGGCGCGGATTTGCCGTCTGGTGCTAGTGTCCACCAGCGCGTAGTTCACGCGTACGGTGTTCCCCGAGCGGTACACTGTGCCTTCCAGAATCAAGCTTGCGCCCAGTTCCTTGCGCGCCTCCTCGGGGCCGGAGATGCGGCGCGCGCGGACTTCCCGGCCAGGAGCCACCTGCAACTGATGCGTAGCGGTTAATTGCGTCAGCTTCGCGGTCAGGGCTTCCGTGATTCCATCAGAGAAGGCTTGGTTCTCGGGTGCGCCGCCAATGGCCTGGAAAGGCAGCACCGCCACGTTTTTGGGCCCCGCAATGGCCTTGTCGAACCAGTGGAATCGCTGCCGCACCTGCGACAGCAAACCAATGCTGATCACCAGCAGAAGCCCCAGCGCGGCAACGAAAATCTTCCCTTTATTGCGACTGATCCATCCTCGCGCACCACTAGTGGAGTCATCCCGCGCGGGCAACGGGGTCGGATACGTCACGGTACGCTGCACCGCGCGCAGGTCCACCAGCAGATCCGCCGCTGTAGCGTAGCGCTCGTCCGGATTCTTGGCCAGCATCTTGGCCACAATGCGTTCGAGCTCGGCGGGAACCTTTGGGTTCAGTCGGGTGAGCGGCGGCGGGACTTCGTGTAGAGTGCGGTCGCTTGTGGCCATGAAGCTGCCCGCAAGGAACGGATGACGCCCGCTCACTGCTTCGTAGAGAATAACCCCCAGTGAGAAAATGTCCGCGCGGGGATCGGTGTCTTTTTCCAGCAGAGCTTCTGGTGCCATGTAAGCAGGTGTGCCGGCGGCCAAGCCGCTCCCGCCATTGACAGTTTCCGTCGTGGCGGTGACCTCGGCGGGCGGCAACTGTTTGGCCACTCCGAAATCGAGGATCTTCACCTGGCTGGTAGGAGTCAGCATGATGTTTTCAGGTTTCAGGTCGCGGTGGACAATACCCCGCTCGTGCGCGGCCACCAGTGCTGCGGCGCATTGCACCGCGATCCCCAGGAGCTTCTCGATGCTGATGGGTCGCTGAAGCTGCTGGCGGAGCGTCACTCCTTCGACATACTCCATCACTAAAAAGACTTCGTTGTTGGCTTCGAGCACGTCGTACAAACCGGCGATGTGCTGGTCGGTCAGCCCGGAGGCGCATTGGGCTTCGTGCAGGAACCGTCGGCGGTAATTCTCGTCGGACTGAAGGCGCGGCGTGATCCGTTTCAAAGCAACTGGGCGTTTCAGTGCTGTATCGTAAGCACGGTACACCTCGCCCATCCCGCCCTTTCCCAGCCGGGCGCGGACGGCGAAGCGCCCCACAGTTGTGCCGCTCAGATCAGCGTCACGCGGGCCCACTGACTGCGGTGCGGGCTGAGCCATTTGCCTCGGGGGGGGTTCTGAACTCGGGAATCAGGCTCCCGACTCCAACAGCCTAAGAATCGGGACGTTTTGCCGGGGGTATAAATAGGCTGGTCTCCCGGGAAATCCAGCCTAATCCCGCGACCCGCCCTCCGTATCTGGGGCGCCATATTACTCCTAACCGATGTGGGAAACAATCATCGCAAGGGCAATCAATCAAACAGCTACTCCCAAGGCCGCTGCTGACCCGATTCCTGCCGCCGTCGGGTCCAACGGCAACCTACTTTAATACTCGGCGATTGAGAATGCGGCGGACAAGGTCTTGCCGAAGCAGGATGCCTCTTTCACCCGCGATTGAGAGAACCAGAGAGCGCTCGATAAAGATGAGGGAGGCAGACGGAATGTCCGGCCTCCCGCAATTGAAAATGCTTCGTCTGTGGTGTATTCCTGTACGCCCCAAGAGCGCGGAGGTGCGCATGCGGTTCGACCGTTCGATCTCGAAGCTTCGAGACTCAGGACAAGCTGTCGCCCACTATGGGCTCGCTATTATTGCGTTGGCGATCTGCCTCGTCTTCTTGCCCCTGTGCGCCGGTGGCCAGGCCGGCATGCCTGGTCCCCAGAAGGAAGAGCTTACCGTCATTCGCGCGGGAACTCTGATTGATGGAAAGGGTGGTCCGCCGCGGGCAAACCAGGTGATTGTAGTCCGTGGCTACCGCATCGAGCGGGTGCAGGATGCTGCGGCCGGAGAAATTCCCGCGGAGGCGAAGGTGATTGACCTGTCCAAAGCGACGGTGCTGCCCGGACTAATCGACGCACACACGCACATCTTCTTGCAGGGCGAAGATCCTGCCCAAGGCGGCTACGACGTGCAGTTACTGAAATATGGGCTGGCTTTCCGGGCGGCGCGTGCAGCGGTTGCAGCCCGAAGGGCGCTCGAGCAAGGTTTCACTACGATCCGCGATGTGGAGACCGAAGGCGCTGGCTACGGAGACGTTGGGATCAAGCAGGCCATCGAACAAGGCCACATTCCAGGCCCGCGGGTTTTTGCCTCCACGCGCGCCATCTCCACCACCGGTGGATATCCGCTGGAAGGCTACGCGCCCGAGATCGAAGTGCCCAAGGGCGTGCAGATCATTGACGGCCCGGTGGAGGCGCGCAAGGCGGCGAGGGAGCAGCTCGACCACGGCGCCGACTGGATCAAGGTCTACATGACGCACCGCTCGTGGCTCGACAAGCAAGGTAACCTGGTCTCGCAGCCCACGCTGACGCTGGAGGAGCTGAAGGCCATTGTGGAGGAGGTGCATGGCTGGAAGAAGAAGGTCGCCTGCCACGCCTACAACGGCGAGGGGCTGCACCGCGCGCTCGATGGCGGTTGCGACTCCATCGAGCATGGGCTCGAGCTCGATGATGCCGCGATCGTGCAGATGGTGCGCCAGGGAACCTGGTATTGCCCGACGCTGAGCGTTTACTACTACCATTGGGCGCCGGAGAACACCCCGGCGGGCCGGCGCGACCGCAAGCGCGTAGCCCTGCACATCACTTCCTTCCAGAAGGCTCTGCGCGCGGGGGTCAAGATCGCGTTCGGCACTGATGTGGGCGGCTTCCCGTGGACGGACTCTATCGCGCAGGAGTTCCCGCGGATGGTGGAGATGGGCATGTCCCCGATGGATGCCATCCGCTCGGCCACTTCACGCGCAGCGGAGCTGCTCGACATGCAGGGTGAGCTGGGTGTGATCGCGCCCGGAGCCTACGCGGATATCATCGCGGTTGCCGGTGACCCGTTGAAGGATATCCGTGAACTGGAACGAGTGCGGTTTGTGATGAAGAACGGGAGCGTCTTCAAGAACGAAATGCGCTGAGCCCGTCTTAGCCTTCAGCCTGTTGCTTTTCCTTTCCACGCGCGTTAATGTGCGAGGGACATGCCGACAAGTTTCTCCGTGAAACCTGGAAGAAATGATCCATGCCCCTGCGGCAGCGGCAAGAAGTATAAGCGCTGCTGCCTGCCCAAGACTGCTGAGTCGGAGGAAACTCTGTGGGCCCGGGAGCGTGCGGCCTCGGACGATCTCAGCCGCGCGATATTGCGGTATGCAGAGCGGAAATTCGGTATGTGCATCCTGGACGCATGGGATGACTTTCACCTCGGGCAGCCCGACAGTCTGGACCATCCTGATTTCGATGAAGGCCAGATTTTCTTCCCCTACTTTTTGTTTCATTGGACTCCCACTCGGCCAAGGGGGAGAAGGACGGGCGCCACGAGGGGTGGGGTTATCGCCAAAGCGTTCATGCTGGAGAATGCACGTCGGCTGACTGAGATGCAGCGGCAAGTCCTGGAGCAGTCCATGACGCAGCCGCTCACCTTCTATGAGGTCATATCAAGTCACCCGGGGGAAAGAATTGTCCTGCGTGACATCCTGACCGGACAGGAGAAGGCGGTTCGGGAACACACGGCATCGAAGACTGTGGAAAACGGGGACATCATTTTTGCGCAGGTCCTCCCAATGCAGGGAATCACAACGCTGGGGTGCTGCGCTCCGGTGCGGATTCCGCCGAGAATGAAGGCGGAGGTGATCGCTCTGCGCAAGAAGCTGCGGCGTAAGGCTAAAAGAGAGAATGGCGAAATTTGGGCGCAGGATCTCGCTCGGTATGAAAACGATATCCGGGAAGTCTATCTAAACATTCGCGATCTTCTGAATACGCCGCCCCGGATCTGCAACACAGATGGCGATCCGTTAGTGCTACACACGATTACGTTTGAGATCGAGTCGCCTCAAGCTGCCTTTGAGGCGCTGGCCCCGCTCGCGAAAGGGTTGTCCAAGGAACAATTGCTGAGTAATGCGGAATACGACGCCGACGGAAGACTCCGGAAAACAGAGCTCGACTGGATCAAAAGGGGCAATCGAAAGTTCAAGACCTGGGACAATACAATTCTCGGAACGATTCGAATATTGGACCGCTCCCTGGTTGCGGAAGTGAATTCAGAGAAGCGTGCCGTCAGGCTTCGGAGCGAAATCGAGAAGCGTCTCGGCGCCACGGTGGTTCACAAGAGCACTGTTATGAAGTCCTACGAGGAGCTGATGGAAAGAGAAGAGGAAGAAGCTTCTCCGGGCGCGGAGCAAGACCGGGCCGAGCTGGAGGAGTTCCTGCAGGATCCGGAAATACAGAAACGGGGGCGGGAACTCGTGCAAAGACAGCTTGAAGCCTGGGTTGACGAGAAGGTGCCAATCCTTGGGGGCCGAACGCCCATGCAGGCGGTCAAGGATCCCGACGGCAGGGAGATCGTAGAGGCTCTCCTGAACGAATTCGAACGACGTACGGACGAAACATCCCCGGGCTTCATCCGTCCTGATTTCACTGTCCTTCGCAGACGCCTAAATCTTCCCCAGAAGAGCCTCTGATCCTTACCGGGCGCGACAAGTTGTCGAGGAGTATGTTCGCATGGGCGCGACGGAGGGGAAGGCTTTCCCCGGACCTTGCGCCAGATTGAACTGGCCGTACTGGTCAGGGAAATGGAGGTTTAACGGCAGCGTCTGGCGCAAAACTTTCCCGGCAACGCTGGGTTAAGATAGACGGTCGAACAGATCTAGATTTGTGAGGGGTTAGACAAGCACCCGCAGGCGATTGAACCATGGCCAAAGAAGGCAGTCCCCCGATTAGGCTCCTCTGGCAAGTCGAGACGGCATCGTTGTTGCTGACAGCTGTTCTGCTGGCGGCGGTCGTCCAGGTCGCGAGCACTTCGGCTGCACGCGCGACGGCCAACCCGGCGACAGAACGCGCGAAGCGGCCCGATCGAGAGAAGGGCCAACCGGGGCAGCTCACCAAGGCCTTCAAGGGCCGCTTGCCTATCACCGAGCTGAGCGAGGACGAAGCGATTCTGCACGCCCTGAACCGGCTCGGCTACGGACCACGGCCCGGCGATGTGGAGCGCGTACGCAAGTTGGGCCTGGAGAAATGGATTGACCAGCAACTTCACCCGGAGTCGCTCGACGATTCCGCGTTAACCGCGCGTCTGGACCGCTATCCGTCGCTAGCGCTGTCAGCGGCGAAGTTACTTGATCAGTATCCCGCGCCGGACGTGGCTGCCAAGCGCCTGGGAATCACGGTGGAAGAGTATCGCAAACGGCAGGAGGAGATGGCCAAGCTTCACGCCACGGCGGCTCGGGCAATGGGCGAAACGCCCGAGATGGTCCCGCAGCGCATCCTCGAGGAACTGGCGATCGCCAAGCTCATCCGCGCCATCTACAGCGAACATCAATTGCAAGAGCAGATGACCGATTTCTGGTTCAACCACTTCAACGTTTTCTTTTACAAGGACGCGGACCGTTACTTGGTCACCTCTTATGAGCGCGACGTCATCCGCCCGCACGCGCTCGGCAAGTTCAAGGACCTACTCTCCGCCACGGCCCACAGCCCCGCGATGCTTTTCTACCTCGATAACTGGCTAAGCGCCGACCCGAACGCGTTCGAGCGGCCGAAGCATGCGCCGCCAAAGCCGAACAGGCCGCAAAGGCCCCCCGCAAAGCCGGTCGGCCAGGTTCCTCCGCTAGGGCCGAAACGCGGCTTGAACGAGAACTATGGCCGCGAACTGCTGGAGCTGCACACACTCGGCGTGGATGGCGGCTACTCCCAGAAAGATGTTACGGAGGTGGCCCGCTGCTTCACGGGCTGGACCGTGCGGGACCTGCGGACGAATCCCGAGTTCTATTTCGACGAACGCATCCACGACCCGGGGGAAAAGAAAGTCTTGGGCAAGAAAATCCGCGCCGGCGGCATCAAAGACGGAGAGAAGGTGCTGGAAATGCTCACCAAGCATCCCAGCACGGCGAAGTTCATGTCCGCCAAACTGGCGCGGCGATTCGCGTCCGACTCTCCACCCCCCGCCCTGATCGCCGCGATGGCCAAGACGTTTCTCAAGACCGATGGTGACATCCGCGCCGTCCTGCAAACGATGATCGCGTCGCGGGAGTTCTGGTCGCGCCAGGCTTACCGCGCAAAAGTGAAGACGCCGTTCGAGCTGGTGGCATCGACCGCGCGCGCCCTTGGGGCTGATGTGGATGCGCCAATGCCGCTTGTGCAGTGGATCGCGCGAATCGGCCAGCCGCTCTATCAATGCCTGCCGCCGACCGGCTACGCCGACAAGGCCGAGGCCTGGGTGAACTCCGGCGCGCTGCTCAACCGCCTGAACTTCGCCATCGCCTTGGCGAGCAATCGTATCCGCGGGGCGCAGGTCGAGCTCCCCGCGCTGCTTGGCACGGAGTTGGCTTCCGATCAAAAAATTGGCGATCCCAGGCAGGCGCTTGACACCACCATCGAGCAGTTCCTCGATAAGCAGATTTCGCCGGAAACGCGCGAGACGCTGGAGAAGCGGTCCACCGACCCGCAGGTGTTGCGCGCCAAGCTCGACGACCCCGTCCAACAGGTGGACCTTGGCATCCTGACCGGGCTGGTGCTGGGCTGTCCGGAATTTCAGCGGCGATAAAAGGAAAGGGGCGGAGGCCTTCAGCCGGCAAGTGTGGGTACGGGCCGCGTGCGCATGCGCCGCCGGCCCTCTGTCAGGCCGAAGCGCCAATTTCAGCTCCGCTTCTTAATAGGCTGTACACCTGCTCGGTTTGATCCGTTCCGAACTATTTTCTAGCAAGAGCTGCTGCAAAATCACTGGCCCGCGTCTGCGAGCGAGCGGGCTAATTTTTAGCTCCTGCCGTCTTGAGTAAGGCAACGATTTCAGTGCGCCCCGAAGCGGTCGCTTGCATAAGTGCCGTCCGGCCCGTGTCGTCTTTCGCGTCGATGTCGGCGCCTCGTTCGAGCAGGAGCTTAGCTGCACTGACTTGGCCTTTGTCGGCCGCGCGCATTAAGGCCGTAACGCCGCCCTTCCCTTTCGTATTCACGTCAGCGCCCTTATCGAGCAGCAAGCGCGCCACGTCGGTTGCGCCTACTTCTGCGGCCAGGACTAAGGGTGTCAGGCCCTTGTCGTCTTTCGCCTTGATGTCCGCACCCCTGTCCAGCAGAAACTGGGTCACCTGGGTACGGTATCTCACGGCCGCAACCATCAAGGGCGTGTAACCGCCCTGGCCTCTCGCGCTCACATCTGCGCCATGGTTGAACATCACCTTGACCAGATCTAGATCTCCATTGAAGACTGCGAAAATTAGGGGCGTCCAGCCTCTATTGTCTTTCGCGTGGATGTCGGCTCCGTTGGCAAGCAGCAACTCTGCAGTCTCACTGCGACCACCGGCCGCAGTTACCAGCAACGGCGTCGCTCCGTGGACGTCTCTGGTATTGGGGTTCATACCTGCCTTGAGAAACAAAGCCACTACAGGAGTATTGCCGTCCAGCGCCGCCCCGAGAAAACTCCTCTCGTCGTACTTGATTTTCAATCGGTTCAACTCGTTGCGCGCCTTCTCGCTCTCCCGCTTGTGACTTGCCCCGAGCAGGACCACGCACAGCAGCAGACTTACAATAACTCCTATAAAGAAACCTTTCCTCTGCAAGCTCATTTTCTTCGTCCTCGCGTACGCAGGCCTTTCGTGACGAAACTGGCGCCTGGTTGAGGTAGTCGCGAGCAATCCGGCTTCCATTGCTTTCCTGTGTATGATGGAGATAACAGGGCAGTTGTCGAGAACCCCGGTGCATGAACGGGGTGGGATCTGCAAGCAATTGAACCAAAAGTGAAATCGAGGTTCTGTGGGGGGGAGCCCCACCATTTCCTGCAAGTGTTCATTCTAAGGAACTTTAAGTCCAATGGATTTGCAAATGCGGATTCTAAAGGGCTTGTGGAGGCATTTTTCCTAAGTGCGCGTTCTAAAGGGTTTGCGAGCTTTGGCCAGAAACAGGGCGTCACGATGTAAGAGTTAGTCTTTCTGCAAAGCTCTTGGTGAACTTTGCGCTTCATGTTACCTCGGTGGTAATAGAACGTCAAGGGAAAACGCAGGCATCGCAGGCAGGCCCTCGGCTGGCTGAGAAGAGCGAGCATTCGAAAGCGATGAGCGACAATCGCCCTAAGGAGCCACAGAGTCCGGAAAGATCTACCTGGCAAACGGCTTGGGGGTGCAGGCAATCAGGTCGGCCTAGAAATGAGGTGCAAACAACTGCGTGGCTCGTGGATGACTAGCGGGGGAAAAGCAGAGGTGTTTCTTCCGTGACCCCTGGCGCCTGCCTGGCGGCTAGGTATCCGCCGGCAGGCGCCAAGGTGGCACAGTAGGTTATGGCTTGACCACCAGTCTCACCGTAATCTGAATCGGTGAGTTCTTGATACCGGGGGCCGTGATGGTGACCGTGTCCATGTAGCTGCCGGGGGCCATACCGGAAGCATTTACTGTCAGGGTCGTGTCCTGAGCCGGGCTTGCCGGGGCCACACCGCTGGTGCGGGTGAACGACAACCACGGCTGGGTCCCAGCGAGGGTCCAGGAGAGTTGGCCTTCTCCCAGGTTCCGGATGTTCAACACTTGCCCGGCCGGCTTGGTAGCCGCACTCGCGGAGGCCGTAAAGATCATTGTGGGGTTACTTGCCCACAAGACCGGCGGCACAAGAGGCGTGTGCAGGAAGTTGGCAGCTGGGGCTGTCCGGCCGACCCTCCCTGTCTGTGGAACATGCAGCGTGTCCATGATGGCCTTGCCGGTACCGTCACTGAGGACGCGCTTCTGGTCCCCAATCGCGCCGTTGGAAACGAACAGTTCCGGATGGTCAAAGGGAGCTTGTTCGTAACGCACGCGCTCGTCGGTCAGGGCCTTGAGGAACGCCACCAGCGCAACCTTTTCATCGGCCGTCAGGTTCAGTGGAGTGATGTCCAGGTCCAGGTTGTTCATGTTGAAGTTGGCGAAGTCCCCGCCGCGGTTGTAGAACTCCACCACCTGCTCCAGCGACAGCATACCGCCGTTGTGGAAGTAGGGAGCGGTCAGCTCGACGTTGCGGAGTCCGGGGGTCTTGAATGCACCGTCCGCGACGATCCGGTTAGTCGGGCCGACAAACTCGACACGAGTAACTGGGCTATTCGGCATCTGTTGCAGCCGGGCGTTGGAGAGTGGCAAATTCAGCGGTCCGATCGAGGCCCCGACGCCGAGGTCATCGCAGAGACCCTGCTGGCCATTGGGCTGAAGACCTGCGCATGGCCGCATCCCGGTGTTGTAGAACCCGTTGTCATAGACGGCGAAGTTTCCGTCGCCCATGAACATGTGTTCGAGAAGTTCTGCCGGAATAATAAGACCATCCACGATATTGCTCACGCTGGCGTTGGTCGTCTCCGGACCACCATGGCAGCGGATGCAGCGGCCTTTGTGGCGGAAGACATCCATGCCCAACTGCTCCTGGGCGGTCAGGGCGTCCAGATGCCCCTCTAGAAAACGGTCCACGCGTGAGTCGTTAGAGACCAGCGTGGCCATGTATTCCTGGAGGGCCAGACCCCAAATCAGCGAGAAGTTGGACTCGATGAGCTGGAACTGGTTGGCAGAGGCAGAGGTGTTGCTCAGAGCGGACGCGGCCACTGTCCCCGAAGGCAGGAAGGTGACGCTATTGTCCGGGTTAATCTGCGCCATCCAGGTCGAATCCCACCACTCGTTTTGGAACGCGGCGGCAATCATGTCTCTGTAGGTGGTATTCAAGCCCTGGGCTGGCCACCGGCTCAGCAGGCCCAGAGAACTGTCATCGCTTGCGACCAACTGTTGCGCCAGCGGACGCCGCGACACCAGCTTGCGGCCCAGGATCGCGAAGTTCCGGCCGTTGAACGACATTTCGAGGTTGCTGAGCGGCGGGCCCACGGCCTGGGAAGCCAGTGAGGCGTTATCGAGCGCCAGGTCGGGATGCGAGCCGTCAATGAGGCTGATCATTTCGGGTTGCGCTCCGAGAGCGGGAACTTGCGCCACTTTCGCCGCGGGGTCGAGTTGCCCGATGGGGTTCACCCCGTTGAATTCCGCGCGGGCGCGGCCATCCCAGAAGTTGCGATGGTTGAAGACCGCATTGATCATGGTGGGGGTGTTGCGCGGCTCCACGCCACGAACATTGATCCCGCCAACATTGAAGACCGGGTCAGGCGAGGCCATGGTCCCGATGTCGGTCGCACTGTTGGCGGCCAAGGGAGCAACCGCCGTGAAGGCGAAATTGAACACTCCGGCCGAGGAGCTGATGTCGTTGGTGTCGAACACCACCGCCGAATTCTGGTTGTTCACATCAGCCAGCTGGTGGAACGGAAAGTCCGCCGCCTTCAACTGATAGTTGGGACCGCCGCCATTCCGGCTGAACTTCGAGAATGTATTGTCCGATGGCACGGCGCGGAAGCCCGGGTTGAGCTGGTTCTTCGACCGGCTGTCAGCTCCGGCATGGAAGTGGCAGCTCCCGCAAGACTGACCGTCGCTGCCCACCGCCATGTCCCAGAACAAGGCCTTGCCCAAGGCAATGGCGGCATTCCGGTCTTTAATGTAACGGGCGATGTTGCGCGGTTCCGGAACCGGAATCGACTTCAGCGACGAGAGTGGATCAATCACATGCAACAGGTCGGGCGGCATGAACGATTGCGCTTGGGCAACGCCGGAATCCTGGTTGATGGCAATCCCCACCGCGCCAAGAACCGCCACTGCGAGAAAGGCCACGGCCATTCTGATGGTTGTCATCTTCATCCGCGGCTGCAAGCTGGTAGTCCCTTTCATATTTCACCTCGAAGAATTGTTAAAGCCCACGCGATCTTTGCGTCTTCCTTCTGTTTTCAGCCCGAGGAACCCGCTGGATGCTGGGTTCCTCGGGCTGAGTCTTTACTTCGCCTTATTTATAGGTCACAACCAGGCTGGTAATCGTGACAGGCGTGGAGTGCGTACCCGTGGAGGCTTGCGCTCCGGTCGCGGTCACAATTCTGTCCTGCACTTGCAGCTGGTGTTTGCTGGTGACGTTGTCCCGCTCCTGCACCGTGGTGAAGCCTGCCGCAGGCGTCCAGGTACCCAAGCCGGTGCGATTCACGTGCACACCGAACACTAGTTCGGTGGCCTGAGTCGTCGGCGGGGTATTCCCGGAGGTGTAGGAGGTGGCGTTGAACTGATTGTTGCTCGCCGTCTGATCGAGCGGTGCCACGTTGAGCAGGCCGCTGTATTCCGCCACCACCGCCGTGGCCTCTTCTTTCGCCACGAAGGTGATGGTAACGACGGGCGCCGCACCGCCGATGATGTTCGATGCGCGCCAGACGTTGAGGCGGTTCGGGGCCGCGACGAAGCCGGCGTCCATGACGTAGGTGTTGCCCTGGGTGTCGGTGACCGAGGAGACCGGTATGTCGCTATTGGTCTCGATCGCCACCAGCAGGGTGTTGCCTGTCGTGGTGGTGCCCAGGGTGATGGGGAGCGTGGAGGCAAAGACCGTCTCTCCGCTCACTGCTTGTACCCGGGCAATCGCTCCGGCGACAGGCGCTGCCGGGGCCGTGGTGAAGCTCCATGTCACGTTGGCGCCCATCGCGGTGCCAGCGGCGCTGGTCACGGTGCCCGCCACGGTGGCAGTGAAGACGGTACCTGCCGCCAACGGGGTGGTGGGCGTGAGGGTGGCGATGGTGCCCGTGGCATCGAGTGTAACCGTTGCCGGGACATTCGCCGCCGCGCCCGCCGCACGCAGGCTGAACGTGGCCGTGGTGATCGTGGCCGCGTTCATCGCGGTGCTGAACGTCGCGGTGACGTTGGTGTTGCTCGCCACACCAGTCGCGTTAGGCGTGGGTGACTGGGCAATCACGGTCGGGGCGGCATTGACTGGTGCGGCCGGGGCCGTGGTGAAGCTCCACGTCACGTTGGCGCCCATCGGGGTGCCAGCGGCGCTGGTCACGGTGCCCGCCACGGTGGCGGTGAAGACCGTGCCTGCCGCCAACGGGGTGGTAGGCGTGAGGGTGGCGACGGTGCCAGCGGCGTTAACCGTTACGGTTGCCGGCACAGGAGCCGCAGCGCCAGCAGCGGTTAAGGTGAAGCTGGCCGTGGTGATCGTGGCGGCGTTCATAGCCGTGCTGAACGTCGCGCTGACGGTGGTAGTGGTCGCCACGCCAGTCGCGTTAGGTGTCGGCGACTGTGCGGTCACAGTCGGCGTAACCGGCGCGGGCGGCGGAGGCGGCGCACCAGCTCCACCAACTTTATAGCTGGCAATCAGGCTCGTGATCGTGACGGCGGTGGAGTGCGTGCCGGTAGAGGCAAACGCTCCGGTCGTAGTCACGAACTGATCCTGCACCTGGAGTTGGTGTTGGCTGGTCGGGTTGCCTGCCTCCAGCACGGTGGCGAAGCCTCCGGCAGGAGTCCAGGTCCCAACGTTAGTGCTGCGATTCATGTGCAAGCCGAACAGCAGTTCGGTGCTCTGAGTCGTAGCCCCGGTAGTCCCGGAGCTGTAGGCCGTGGCGCCGAACTGATTGTTGCTCGCCGTCTGATCGAAGGGCGACACGGCAGTGATGCCGCCGTATTCCGCCACCACCGCCGTGGCCGTTTCTTTAGCCGCAAAGGTGATGGTAACAACGGGCGCCGCACCGCCGCTGATGTTCGAAGCGCGCCAGATGCTGAGGCGGTTCGGGGCACCGGCGAAGCCGACATCTTTGACATAGGTGTTGCCCAGCGTGTCGGTGATGGAGGTGACCGCCACGTCGTTATTTGTCTCGATCGCCACCAACAAGGTGTCACCGGCTGTGGTGTTGCCGAGGTTGATGGGCAGAGTCGTGGCGAAGACAGTTGCTCCGCTCACTCGCTGTCCGCGGGTAAGCTGGACCGTGGTGAAGCTCCAGGCCACGTTTGTACCCAGAGCCGTGCCAACTACGTCGGTCACGGTGCCAGACACCGTAGCGGTGTAGACCGTGCCGAGCGCCAGCGGGCTGGTGGGCGTGAGGGTGGCGATGGTGCCCGTGGCATCGAGTGTAACCGTTGCCGGGACATTCGCCGCCGCGCCCGCCGCGCGCAGGGTGAAGCTGGCCGTGGTGATCGTGGCGGACGCCATGGGCTTGCTGAACGTCGCCGTGACGGTTGTGCTTGTCGCCACACCGGTCGCGTTAGGTGTTGGCGCTTGGGCGATCACTGTCGGCGCGACGTCGGTGGTGAAGCTCCACACCGAGTTTGCGCCGAGTGCAGTGCCGGCCGTGTCGGTCACGGTGCCAGCCACTGTAGCGGTGTAGATCGTGCCTGCTGCCAGCGGAGTGGTGGGCGTGAGGGTGGCGATGGTGCCCGCGGCATTGAGCGTAACCGTTGCCGGGACATTCGCCGCTGCACCCGCCGCGCGCAGGCTGAAGCTGGCCGTGGTGATCGTGGCGGCAGCGATGGGCTTGCTGAACGTCGCCGTCACGGTCGTATTAAGCGGCACATTGACTGCGCCATTTGGCGGGGCCTGGGCGGTCACGGTCGGCGCAACGTCGCTGGTAAAGCTCCAGACGAAGTTTGTGCCGAGCGCGTTGCCGACTGTGTCGGCTACCGTGCTAGCCACGGTGGCGGTGTAGAGCGTGCCTTGCGCCAGCGGAGTGGTGGGTGTGAGGGTGGCGATGGTGCCCGTGGCATTGAGCGTAACCGTTGCCGGGACATTCGCCGCCGCACCCGCCGCACGCAGGCTGAAGCTGGCCGTGGTGATCGTGGCGGCATTCAGCGGTCTGTTAAATGTTGCCGTCACAGTTGTGGTCAGAGGCACACCAGTCGCGCCATTTGGCGGCGCCACGGTGGTCACTGTCAGCAGTGTGGTGGTGAAGCTCCATGTGGAGGCAGTACCAAGCGCGGTGCCGGCTACGTCGGTCACGGTGGCCGCCACGGTGGCGGTGTAGACCGTGCCTAGCGCCAGCGGAGTGGTGGGCGTCAGGGTGGCGATGGTGCCTGTGGCATCCAGAGTAACGGTTGCCGGAACATTCGCCGCGGCGCCCGCCGCACGCAAGGTGAAGGTGGCCGTGGTGATCGAAGCGGCATTCATGGGCTTGCTGAACGTCGCTGAGACGGTCGTAGTGAGCGGCACACCGGTTGCGCCATTTGGCGGCGCCTGGGCGGTCACTGTCGGCGCCACGTCGGTGGTGAAGCTCCACACGGAGGCGGTACCAAGCGGCGTGGCAATGGTGTCGGTCACGGTGCCAGCCACGGTAGCGGTGTAGACCGTGCCTGCCACCAGCGGGCTGGTGGGCGTGAGCGTGGCGATAGTGCCCGCGGCATTGACGATTACGGTTGCCGGGACATTCGCCGCGGCGCCCGCCGCACGCAGGGTGAAGGTGGCCGTGGTGATCGTGGCGGCATTCATGGGCTTGCTGAACGTCGCCGAGACCGTCGTATTAAGAGGCACATTGATTGCGCCATTCGGTGGCGCCTGGGCGATCACGGTCGGCGCGGCGCTGGTGGTAAAGCTCCACACGGAGGCGGTACCAAGCGGCGTGCCGATGGTGTCGGCCACGGTCGCAGCCACCGTAGCGGTGTAGACCGTGCCTGCCGTTAGCGGGCTGGTGGGCGTGAGCGTGGCGATGGTGCCCGCGGCATTGAGCGTAACCGTTGCCGGGACATCCGCCGCGGCGCCCGCCGCACGCAGGGTGAAGGTGGCCGTGGTGATCGTGGCGGCAGCGATCGGCTTGCTGAACGTCGCCGAGACGGTGGTTGTGACGGGCACATTGATTGCGCCATTTGGCGGTGCCTGGACGGTGACTGTCGGCGCTGTATCCGTGGTGAAGCTCCAGATCACGGGTGCAGCAAGGGTGATACCGGCAGGATCGGCCACGGTGGCAGCTATCGTAGCGGTGTAGACCGTCCCCGGCGCCAGCAGAGCGGTTGGGGTGAGGGTAATGATGGTGCCGGTGGCGTTGACGGTTACGGTTGCCGGCACATCCGCCACGGCGCCAGCGGCGCGTAGGCTGAACGAGGCCGTCGTAACTGTGGCCGGGTTAAGGGGTCTGCTGAACGTCGCGCTGACCGTCGTATTCAGAGGTATACCGATTGCGTTCGGCGTCGGCGTTTGCAAGGTGACAGTCGGCCGCGTGGCGATGGTGAACGTGAAGGTGGCCGGAGCGCTGACGTTGCCGGCAAGATCGGTAGCGATCACCTTGAAGGTGTAGAGACCGTCGGGTTGCGCCGCATAGGTAATCGGCGAAGTGCAGGGCGCGAAGGCGTCCGCACCAGTCGAGAGCGAGCACTGGAAGGTCACCGGAGTTTCGTTCGCCGTAAAGCTGAACGAAGGAGTGTTCACGGTGGTGACGGCCGGCGGCGTCGCCGTGAGAGTCACCACGGGTGGGACGGTGTCAATGGTGAAGGTGAACGCAGCCGGAAGGCTGGGGTTCAGGCCGGCGTCGAAAGCCACCACCGTAAAGGTATAGGTGCCATCGAGCTGCGGCGGGAAGGTCTTTGGTGAGGTGCAGGGCGCGAACGCCGGCACGGCCGTGAGCGACAGCGAGCACTGGAAGGTAGTGCCCGTGTTCGAAGTGAACGCGAAAGTCGGCGTCTTGATGTTTGTCGGGGTTGGCGGATGGCTGGTAATGGTCACCGTCGGAGGAGTGAAGATGATGACCTCATTTTGAGCCCCGAAGGGCGGTGCAGTGGGCACGTTCCCCGACTGGGGCGGCAACTGCAGCAGGCCCAGGGAGCCGTTCCCGTTGGGCGGGCCATACGGGAAGAAGGAAATAATCTTATCGCGAGCCGCGGCGGGCACCGGCGGCGCACCGGTCAGTGGACTGGGGATGATGCGGGGATCCCAACCGGAGAACGGGAAGGGATTCAGCGGCATCGCGGTCGCTTCGCAAGGGCCATTGCAGCCGTTCGGTCCAACCCGGCGGTCGAGGCTCCAGGGTACCCCCTCGAAGATATACGGGAAGGTGAGAAGACCCATGTCAACCTCGGCAAAATTCTGGAACTCAATCGGCACTGGCGTCAGGTATTGGCCGCTCTGTGCCACGTTCCCCAAGATATCCAGGGCGACGACTCCGGGGAGCAGTTCCGCCTGGTGCCGGGTATGGGCCATGATTTCTCGGGTGTTGGGGATGAGGATACGAGCCTTTTCTTCTACGGTGCCGCCCCCCGGGCATATATTGAAGCCGCCCGCGGTGAGCGTGATGCAGGGATCAAATAAGGGCTCGGCGGCCGCAAAGTCTACGTCGTAGATGATCCGCCATAGCTGGCTGCCAGGAACCCCTAGGAAGGCGTTGGGATTATTCACGGTTGAGCCCAAGGGCAGCTCATGAGAGACGTTGGTTTGATCGGTCTGCAGAGAGAAAATATCAAACCGTGGGGTCGCGCCGGGCGCGGTGGCGGGTTCAGTTCCAGTCCCCAGAAACCGCGCTCGAACCCGATTGAGGGGGAAACCAGCGACTTCCCACATGGATTCGACGAACATCATGTAATCGGGTTGTGTAGGAGTCACCTGCGTAAGCAGCTTCGCAGAGACCATAGTGTTCCAGGCGGAGAAAAACGAAACACCATTCACCACTTCATAGTTGCCGACCACCGTGAGGTGATCGCCGACCAGAATCGGCGCAAAGCGAGTGGAATCGGCAACGACTTCGGCGGTGGCGGCCCTGCGGTTGCTGGCCGGGCAGAACGTGTCGCCCACGCCATTCGCGTCGCTGCCCCTGGTGCGATTCCCGCCGGTGACTGTGCTAGGGATGCAAACCGGGTAGCCGGTGGCAAAGGCATTGGTGTAGTTCAGGGGATCCAAAAAGAAGCGGTCATCCGGACTGCAGTTGGATGCTCCCAGCGGGGAACAACCCAGTCCCTGTTGAATGGTGTGCTTGGCTGTGGGATCGTTCAGACGCACAATGACCCCACCACTGTCGGCGTTCGGCGTGCCTTCCAAGCGGAAGTACCCGTCGGTGTGGTTGATGAAAGTCACCTTGCCGGTCAGGGTGTCACCTGGATCCGGCGCCGTGCCTTTGTGGATCACAACATGGCCGGCGATGACGCGCCCGTCGGGCAGCCGATTGGCCGCAATGGTGACGTTGGAATGTCCTTCCGCCGGGAACCCACTCACGGTGGAAAGCCTGGCGAACTGCCACAGGGTCAGACGGTTGGCCGGCAGCTCGAGGAGCAGGTTGCGGGGGATGATCACCTGCTGGGTGCCGACGGTGATGGTGCCGCCCTCAAAGATATCAGTAGGGCTAAGAGGAGCGTCGGTGGTAATGGCCGTAATCGTGCCAATAACCGTAACCTGCTTGACGCCGGGGGTCTTCTGGGCCTGTGCCGGGGCAGCACCCCAGCCGAACACAATCAGGACCACCAGGGCCGCAACAAAGACGGCGAGACCCCACCTGCGGGCGTCACGCCGTGTGGCGTTACCCGGCGGCAGATTCACGCTGCCGCTTTGGGTTCGCCCTCCGAAGAGTTTTTCTGCATTCGTCATGATTCTTCTCCCTTTCACTGCCAGAATCTCGCCAAGTGTTTCCGGTGCTTGTGCGTTGTTAAGGATATGTGTGGGGTTCATCGGCATCCTCCTAAGGCACCAAAGGAATGGTGAGTAAGCCGACGGCGACGTTGCCGCTGGGCCCGCCAAACGGGAAGAAGGCAATGGGCTGGTTACGAACAGCGGCTGGCAGGACAATCTGCCCAGTCAGCGGGCTGACTTGTGTGCGCGGGTCCAGACCAGAAATGGAGAAGGGAGAGAGGGGTATCTGGACGTTCGGGCACGGCCCAATGCAGCCGCCCACTCCCACCCGGCGATCGAGGTTCCACGGAATGCCCTCGAAAATGAATGGGGTGGCAAGGAGGGCCGTATCGACTTCAATAAACGTCGGGAATTCAATCGCTGTGGGCATCACGTACTCACCCGTTGGTGTCACCGCCCCCTGGATGTTGCGGGCGACGACCCCGAGGTTCAGTTCCTTCTGGTGCCGGGTACGGCCGACGATCTCGCGCGCAGCGGGGCTCACAATTCGTGTCTCCTCTTCTAGGGTCCCGCCCAGCGGGCACACCGAGGCGAAGCCCGCAACGGTGAGTGGACCGCAAGCAGACAGTTCGGCCCGGTTGATCCCGACTGCGAGCAGATTGAAATCGATGTCGTAGAGGATCCGGAAGAGCTGGCTGCCCGGAACGCCCAGGAAGGCATTTACATTATTGACGGAGGATGCCAGGGGGAACTCATGAGCGACGTTGTCCTGGCCTCTGTGCACCGCGAAGATATCAAACCGCGGAGTCGTCAATGCCACTGGCGCCGGATCGGTGCCAGACCCGAAGAAGCGGGCTCGAATCCGGTTGAGCGGGAACCCAGGGACCTCCCATCTCGTCTCACTGAATTGCATGTAGTCCGGCTGAGTGGGGACGTTCCGCGTAAGCAGTTTGGCAGAGACTTGAATCGACGAAGCGGAAAGGAACGTCACCAAGTTGACCGTCTCGTAGTTGCCGACCGCAGTGAGGCTGTCGCCCACCCGAATCGGAGCAAAGCGGGTGGAGTCGGCAACCACATTGGAGGTGGCGCTGCGGTTGGTGGCCGGGCAGAAGGGATCGCCGATGCCGGTGGGGCTGCTGCCGGTGGGGCGAGTGGCGCTGGTGACGGTGCTGGGGAGGCAAGCTGGCATCCCTGTCGCAAAGACGATGGTGTAGCTGGTAGGATGGGCGCCAAAGCGAGTGTCGGGACTGCAGTTGGGGCCGCCCAAGGCGGAACACCCCAGGCCCTGCTGGATGCTGTAGACGCCGGCGGGATCGTTGAAACGAACGATCGTGCCGCCGATATCGGCGTTGGGGGTGCCGTTGATGCGCAGGTATCCGTCCGTATGATTGATGAAAGTGACCTCGCCGGTCAGGAATTCGTTCCCTTTTTGGATTGCGACTGAGCCGGCCATGATTCGCCCGTCGGCTAGGCGATTGGCGAGGATGGTCGCCAAGCCGACGCCTTCAATCGGCAAACCGCTGACCTTGGCACCTGCAACGAATTGCTGCAGGGTCAGGACATCTTTATTCGGAGTGTCGATGAGAAGGTTGCGGGGGATGCTCACCGTGTAGTCCCCCGCCACCGCAAACGGAATGGTGCCTATGGAAATCGTGCCGCTCGAAAACGCGTCACCGGGCGTGTCCAGAGTGATGGCTTTGATCTGCCCGACGATCACTATCCCAACCGCGCCTGTCAGCGGGATCGCCTGTGCGGAGGCCGTGCTCGAGCTGAAGACGAGCAAGGCCGCCACGGCCAAACTGAGCAGGACCAGACCGGCGCGACGTGCGCGCCGGGTTAGCCTGCCCACAAACTGATTGAGAATTTTCGTTGCTTGCATCATGACTCTCCCTTTCTGCGACAACCTTCGCGAAACTTGCCCCTGCAAATAAACTTGTGCCGAATCCACTGAGCTTGCAGCTCGTGCTGAGACAGCAAGCCGTACGCGTGCAGCATCGACTGGTCAGACATGCCGCGTGCGACACGAACGGCAAGGGGTCAGATGGGATGGGGTCCATCCCACTGGCATCCTGCTGGTTGTTTACCGTCGCCCTGAGCTTCGAACTACCGCTCAGGGCCAGCCTTCTTGAGTCGTTGATCTAGTGCGATGTCAAAAGGGGCCTGGGGACTCTGGGCAAACACGCCTCTCGTGATTGCCGTTTCGACCGACAGCTAGCAGAGCTACGGCTGAGAGTAAAAATCCGGGTCTCTCCCTTTCAACACAGTGCGAGGACGCGGGCAGATTCGCATGCATCGGGGTGCGGTTCACCAGTAACATTTTTTTTTTGGGAAAGAAGTACTAGGAAGACAGAGATGTAACCATCTCATTCAGGGGTCTTGGCAACAAAAGTGGTACCTGCCCCCGAAGCATCCACGCAGGACAACCCTCGGCCATATCGTCCCACTCGCGCGCGGTGGGCCGCATACGAGGGCCAATACCGGGTGTGAATGTTCGGGCTGCAATTCCGCAAAGAAGGACAACCTCGACAGTGAGTTGACCGATCCTCGTTTCAAGTTACTGCCGACCAACTAGGAACAGCACAAAGGTAGGAAGGCCCGTTGGGAGTGGGTCATCATCCTGGCGGGCCTTCTGCTTTTCATGATACCATGATTAACTGAAGGGATAAAACTGATTAACTGAAAGGATAAAGATGATGATCGATTTCTATACGCTATGCCAATGTGACAAGCCGGTGTTTGTGGACAAGATGCCAGATCCCGGTAGCGCGTCTGCCTCAACGGATCAAACGCCATCGCATGTAACGTGTGTATGCTGTGGAAATACTTTCCAGCCGACGCTCCTCTTCGGGTTAGGTCCGCAGCTGCGAAGGCAAACTAGGTGCTAAAGGCCGCGTGACCTTCGGGGGCGGCTCCCCGACCGACCTCTAGCCGGCCGTGCCGCAAGTTTTCTAATTCATGAGCCGATGAGTGAACGTTTCTTATTGCCCACTTAGGCCCACTCGCAAGACTGGCAAGTCCTTACCAGAGACGAAGAAAGCTGGTAGGGGCGGTGGGGATCGAAGTTACGTAAGAGGCGTATTTGTAGGGAGTTGCAGGAAGCAGCTGGAAATGCAAAGTACTCAAAAGAAAGAGCGAGGAATTCAACTGTTCCCCGGTTGTTCCCTCGTTTTTCAGGGCTCGCGCGTCGGAAATCACCTTGACTGCTCTCGAAAAATCGTCGGCTTCCGGCCAACACTTGACGGCTCGGATGGCAAGCCGACACCTCTTACTCGCAAGTTTTCTGCTACGAAGTTTTTCCTACATTGCTGTCGATTTGCAGATCAGCTCGCGACTATTAGAGCCAACTCAGATTGCTTTCGACTCGAACTCTGACCTCTACCGTAGCACGTTGCTCTCTTCTGCCTCTTGGATGATTCGCTCCAGGTCCTCCAAGAGCAGGAGCCTCTCCTCCGCCAGTTCTTCCGCGGCTTCAGCGACCGCTTCCACGTAGCCTTCGTGATCGCCATATAGTTCTTCTAACGAGGGCCGAGGATCTCCTGCGGCAAGCCGCTCGGCCCGCGTTCGGTGGAGGGGAATTGCCATGCCACCAGGAATCGCATTGAGATCACACAAATCCCCGTCTGTAAATTCGGGGCGGCGCAGGTTCCATCCCGTCAGCGTGGCGATCGGCGCCTCGACAAAAGGGTGACGGATGCCGGCGATGTCGTTTCCGATCTCATCCACCTTTGGCACCAGCACCCGATGCACGCTCAAGACGTCGGGAATCAGTTTGTCGATCACGCCGGAGTTGCCGCTAACTCGCCGCCCAAAGTCCCGCTCCCCCGAGCCATTGAACAGGCCGTTGTAGGTTACGCCCGGGATATCCGGGAACCCCGTGCTGTCCTGGTCAGAGCGCACCAACGTCTCGTCCTCGATGCGCGGTACGCGGCTCTCAGGTGGCTCGATGCCGTCGCGCACCCATTGATCCAGCGCCACCAGCAGCGCCCGGGCGAGGACGCCAGGATGTGTCGAGTTCGAGAACTGCTGGCACTTGCCCAGGCTCGCCGGTGCCCCCTTAACCACGAAGTGCTGGGCGCTTGAGTACAGGTAGCGGCGGACATTCTCTGGTTGGACGAGATCCGCAGTCCCGTCCTCATCCGTATCGACGAGCGAAGACCGAGACTGCCAGTACTCCGTCGAGCTGTCCGCATGGATGACCTTGGGGTCAGTGGCGGGTCGCTTCAGGATCCCGTCCACATTCTCCGGGTGGAG
>Ga0209055_1000308_pt1 | contig 34947 bp, 25 predicted proteins | sample GraSoiAngelo_110_FD_185875 | JGI IMG/M metagenome (GOLD analysis project Ga0209055, IMG submission 185875) | Grasslands soil microbial communities from the Angelo Coastal Reserve, California, USA - 14_0903_12_30cm (SPAdes) (version 2) | ecosystem: Environmental > Terrestrial > Soil > Grasslands ... | reverse complement strand
GGCTGCGCCACGTCCTCGTAACGCAGCGCCTCCGGGCCGCCCGGAGCATGGACGCGAATCGCCTTCATCTCCGCCTCCTCCGTACGCCCATCCCACACTGACAATCGCTCCGATCACGCTGTGAGGCCAGGGCGGGGTTCGGGCGGGCGCGCGCGATGAAACGGAACTCTCGGAACGACGTCCGTGTTGTCGGTGAGCAGTGTGTAGGAATAGCAGCACGACTATCTCCGATTCAGCTTGCTGACAGATGTATTCCCTGTGAAGGTGGAGAGATCGCCATGCGCGATGCCGATGCAGCGACCACGCAACAGGACCTGCGCCCCGCCGCGCGGAGCGGCACATTCGCCATCGGCGGCGACCTGCCCGTCCACCGCCTGGGATTCGGCGCTATGCGGATCACGGGCAAGGGGATTTGGGGGGAGCCGCGCGATCACGACGAGGCGATCGCCGTCTTGCGCCGGGCCGTAGAGCTCGGCATCACACTGATCGACACGGCGGACTCCTACGGGCCCGAGGTGAGCGAACGGCTCATCGCCGAGGCGCTCCATCCGTATCCGGACGACCTCGTCATCGCCACCAAGGCTGGACTCTTGCGCCCGGGACCCAATCGGTGGGAGATGTGCGGTCGCCCCGAGCATCTCCGGGCCGCCTGTGAGGGAAGTCTTCGACGCCTGAGGCTCGAGCGAATCGACCTGTACCAGTTGCATCGCATCGACCCGGCGGTGCCAGTAGAAGATCAGCTAGGGACGCTGCAGGACCTGCAAGCCGGCGGGAAGATCCGCCACGTCGGGCTGTCCGAGGTCTCCGTCGCTCAGATCACCCACGCGCGCACCATCGTGCCGATCGTGACGGTGCAGAACCGGTACAGTCTGACCGACCGCCAGTCGGAGGACGTGCTCGAGTACTGCGAGCGCGCGGGGATCGGCTTTCTGCCGTGGAATCCGCTGGCGGTGGGGAAGCTCGCGCAAGGCGGCAGTGAGCTCGCCCGCGTGGCCCGTCGACTCGGCGCTACGCCAGCTCAGGTGGCGCTCGCCTGGCTGCTGCGGCGCTCGCCCGTGATGCTCGCGATCCCGGGGACGTCGAGCGTGCGTCATCTCGAGGAGAACACCGGGGCCGCGTTGCTCAAGCTCGACGACACCGCGTTTCGCGAGCTCGAGGAAGCGCACCACGCCCGGTAGGACGCGACTCACCCCCCCGCGATCGCGGGAATGACCGTCACCTCGTCACCGTCTTGCACGGGCGCGGCGAAGCCGCCGCGGAACCGGACGTCCTCGTCGTTGACGTAAAAGACCACAAAGGGATAGGGGTTGCCGTCCTGATCGCGCAGGCGCGGTCCCAGGTTGGGGAAGCGCGCCGCGACGTCGGCGACGGCTTCACCGAGCGTGCGGCCGCTGGCGTGCAGCGTGCGGACCCCGCCCGCGTGGGCGGCCAGCACCGAGGGAAGGTTCAGCGTGATGGCCATGGTACCGTCTCCTGAGTCAGACTGGTCACCGCATAACGCCCCGCAGGGCGGGTAAGGACGAAGGTCTCCACCGCTACGCCGAGCTCGCGCCAGGCGCGTGCCATCGCGTCCGAGACGGCCGGGGCCGCCAGCGCGGGAGCCACGGCGAGAATCGAAGAGCCGGACCCGGAGAGCGTCGCACCGAACGCTCCCGCCGCCCGCGCCGCCGCCGTCACCGCGTCGTAGCCGCGCACCAGCGCGCGCCGGTGTGGCACGTGCAGCACGTCGTCGAGCGCCGCCCCGAGCAGCTCCCAGTCGGCCCGCGCCAGGCCGGCGACGAGCGCCGCCGCCTTCGCGGCCGCCGTCGCCGCGGTGCGGTGGGACACAGTGGACAGCAACGCCGCGCGGGCCTGCTCGGTCTCGACGGCGAAGTCGGGGACGGCGAACACGAACACGAGCGATGCGTTTACCTCGAGCGGAGCGATGGTCAATCGTCCCTCGGGCCCCGGGACCGCGAGCACCGCGCCGCCGTAGATCGCCGGCGCCACGTTGTCGGGGTGGTGCTCGAGGTCGGCGCACAGGCGGGCGAGGGTGGCGTCGTCGAGCGCGAGGCCGAGCAGCGCCCGGGCCGCCAGCGCACCGGCGACGGTTGCCGCACCGGAAGAGCCGAGCCCCCGCCCGATCGGAATCTCGGACGTGGCGTCGATCACGAGGCCTCCCGGCACCTTGCGGGCGGCGCCCCGGCAGGCCGCCACGAAGCCGACGAACAGCGCGTCGCGGTCGGACGGCACGGTCACGGCCTGCAGCGTGCCGCGGCGCTCGATCCGCACCGGCACCGCGAGCGACGCGTCCAGCCGGGCCGTCGCGCTCAACCGGTGGTCGAGCGCGATCCCGACGCAATCGAATCCCGCACCGACATTGGACGTGGAGCCGGGAACGCGCACCACTACGCTCGGCGAGCCGGGCGTCACGCGGCGCTCCCCTCCTCCTCCACCAGCACCGCGACCTCTTTGAGCCGCGGCGCGATCAGCGGGGTCTCGGGCAGCGCGCCGCTCACCGCCTCCACCGTTTTTAAGCCGTGCCCGGTGACGCAGAGGACGACCTCGTCGTCCGGCCGCAGCCGCCCGGCGCGCGCGAGTGCCAGCGCCGCCGCCGCGGTCACGCCCCCCGCCGTCTCGGCGAACACGCCCGTGTCCTGGGCGAGGAACCGAATGCCCTGCACCAGCTCGGCGTCGCTCACTGCGGCGGCCCAGCCACCAGACTCACGCAACGCGCGGGCGGCGAACACGCCATCGGCCGGGTTGCCGATCGCGAGCGACCGGCAGATCGTGTCGGGAACCTGAGGCTCGAGCTGCGTGCCGCCCCGCTCCACCAGCCGCACGATCGGCGCGCACCCCTCCGCCTGCGCGCCGTACAACCGCGGCGCGGCGCCGCGGACGAGGCCGGCGGCCAGGAACTCCTCGAACCCCTTGCGCAGCTTGGTGACGAGCGAGCCACCCGCCATCGGCGCGACGACCGCCGTCGGGAGCCGCCAACCGAGCTGCTCCGCGATCTCGTAGGCGAGGGTCTTCGAGCCTTCCCCGTAGTAGCAGCGCAGGTTGACGTTCACCATCCCCCAGCCGAACCGGTCCGCCACCTGCGCGCACAGCCGATTCACGTCGTCATAAGTCCCGCGGACGCGCACCAGGCGCGGCCCATAGATGCCCGTGCCGATCAGCTTCGGCGCCTCGAGCGTCTCCGGCACGAAAATCCACGCCTTGAGTCCGGCGCGCGCGGCGTGAGCGGCCACGGCGTTCGCGAGATTGCCGGTCGAGGCGCAGCCGATCGTGTCGAGCCCGAACGCCGCCGCCGCGTTGATCGCCGCCGCGACCACGCGGTCTTTGAACGACAGCGAGGGGTGGCAGACCGTGTCGTTCTTCACCCAAGCACGCGCCACCCCGAAGCGGCGTGCCAGCGCGGGCGCCTCCACCAGCGGCGTGAAGCCGCTGTCGAGCGATAGCACCGGCTCACCGTCGAACGGCAGCCATTCCTGGTACCGCCAGAGCGACGGCGCGCGCGCGGCGATCGTCCGGCGGTCCGGCAGTGGTCGCCCCGGCTCGTACACGGGCTCGAGTGGCCCGAGGCAGTGCTCGCAGATCGAGACGGGCCCGGCCGCGCGTTCGGCGCCGCAGTTGCGGCAGCGGAGGGGAAGCGCGCTGAGCGAAGCGCGGGCGGTAGCCGGGACGGTAGTGGACGTCATGGAGACCTCAACGAAAAAACCCGGGCAATGAACGCCGCGGGCAGTCGCTTTTTAGCACCTTGTTTTACGTGGCGGCAATACGCGGCAAATCACCACGGAAACGGTTGTGGCTCGTAAGATAGCCGCCGGCCCCGGGAGGTCAAGGCGCCGTGTTCCCACGCTGAAGCGTGGGCTGTGGACCTACCGCGGCACGGCCACCCCCGTGCGGCTCCCCACCCACGCGCGGATCCGCTGCAGCGCCACGTCGATCTGGGCAGGATCCGTAGCGTAGCACATGCGCAGGTGACCCGTCCCGGCCGGACCGAACGCCGAGCCGGCGAGCACGGCGACGTGCGCATCCTCGAGCAGCCGCTCGGCAAACGATTCGCACGTCAGGCCTGTACGCTCGAGGATCCCGCTCACGTCCGGGAAGCAGTAGAACGCGCCTGCCGGGGTGGCGCAGGTGATCCCCTCGATGGCATTGAGTCCGCGCACGAGCTGATCCCGTTTGCCCCGCAAACCGGACACCATACGCTTGACGGCGTCCTGTGGTCCGGTGAGCGCAGCCAGGCCGGCGTACTGCACGAATGTCGCCGTGCAGGAGATGTTGTTGATGAGCAGCGTGGTAATGGGGTCGGCGAGCCACTTGGGCATGACACCGTAGCCGAGCCGCCAGCCCGTCATCGAATACGCCTTCGAGAAGCCGTCCACGATGAAGGTGCGCTCTGCCATCCCCGGGAGCGCCGCGATGCTGTCCCATTTGCCGTCGTACCGGACCTGTCCGTAGACCTCGTCCGAGATCACCCACAGATCGTGCTGCTGGGCGAGTGCCGCGAGGCGCGTGAGATCGTCCGGCGCGGCGACTCCGCCGGTCGGGTTGTGCGGCAGATTCAGGATGATCACGCGGGTGCGCGGCGTGATTCGCTCGGCGAGGGCCGCCACGTCGGGCGCGAACGCGCGGGACTCGTCCAGCGGATAGTAGACCGGCCGGCCGCCGGCGAAGCGGACAACGGACTCGTAGATCGGGAAGCCCGGATCCGGGGTGAGCACCTCGGTGCCCGGCTCGATGAGCGCGAGCGCCGCGCTGAACAGCATCGGCTTGGCACCGGGGGAGACGATCACGTTCTCGGCGCTTGCCCGCACGCCGCGCGTCGCGAGCGAACGGGCGATGGCATCCCGCAGCTCCGGCACTCCGGCGGCCAGCGCGTAGCGGGTGAGTCCGTCGTGCAGCGCGCGCACGCCGGCTTCCACCACGTGCGGCGGCGTCGGCATGTCCGGCTCGCCGATCTCGAGGTGCACCACCTGGTGACCTGCGGCCTCGAGCCGCCGGGCAGCCCCGAGCACCAGGTAAGCCTGTTCCGTACCGAGCCAGTCCAGTCGCGTCGCGGAGCGCATCGTCCTTCCTCTTCAGTGACAAACGAACCCCGGGGCTCGAAGCCCCGGGGTCGGGATGCCTTGCAATTTACATGCGCCGGTGTGGCGGCGACCTACCTGAACGGGCGGGCCCTACTTGGCCCGTTCCAGATAGACCCCCTCCCGGGGGTCGACCCGCACCTTTTCCCCCTCGTTGACGAACTCCGGCACCTGGATGGTGACTCCATTCGAGAGCTTTGCCGGCTTCGTGCTCGCCGTCTTGGTGGCGCTCCGCATCACGGGTGAAGTCTCCACCACGGTGAGCTCGACGACCGACGGCAGCTCGATCCCCACCGGACGGCCGTCGAGCCACTCGACCTGGATCTGCATCTCGGGCTGCAGCCACGGGGCCTGGTCGCCCACGGCCTCCGCGTCGAGGGTGTGCTGCTCGTAGGTCGTGGTGTCCATGACGTGCACGCCGCCGTGGTCCGCGTAGAGCACCTGGAACTCTTTCGTCTCGAGCGGGGCCTCGTCCACGAACTCTGTGGCCGCAAGCCGGGTGTCGAACGTGTTTCCCGTGACCAGATTGCGGAGCCGCAGCTGGACAAATGCGCGCAGATTCCCGGGTGTACGGTGAGTGAAGTCCATGACGCGGGACGGCTGCCCGTCGATCAGGACGACGTGGCCGCGCCGGATATCGGATGCCTTCATGACGGGCGGGAAGATAAACCGGAAACGGCAGGGGTCAACGGGCGCAACGCCTTGCGGCGGCGCTCCGTCGCGCGCCATATACGACGACCAGCACCGGAGTAGGAAGATGGCCATCGCGCGGCCGGGAAAGATCGTGTGCGTGGGACGCAACTACCGCGAGCACGCGGTGGAGCTCGGCAACGTCGTTCCCCAAGAGCCGCTGCTCTTCCTCAAGCCGTCCACGGCGGTCATCGGGGACGGCGACACGATCGTGCTGCCACCCGAGTCGGCACGGGTCGAGCACGAGGCGGAGATCGCCGTCGTGATCGGCAAGCGCATCCGCCGGGTCCCGGAGGCGCAGGCGCTCGCCGCGCTGGCGGGCATCACCTGTCTGAACGACGTCACCGCCCGCGACCTGCAGCGGCGCGAGGAGCAATGGACCCGCGCCAAGGGGTTCGACACGTTCTGCCCGCTGGGTCCACGCGTGGTCCCGCTCGAGCAGGTCCGACTCGCGGAGCTCGAGGTGCGCTGTCGCGTGAACGGCATCGAGCGGCAGCGCGGGCACGCGCATGACATGGTGTTCGGGCTGGCCGCCCTGGTCGCGTTCGCTTCGCAAGCCATGACGCTCGAGCCCGGCGACGTGATCGCGACGGGGACGCCCGGGGGCGTCGGCCCGCTCACGGCCGGCGACGTCGTGGAGGTAGAGATCCCGGGGGTCGGGGTGCTGCGGAATCCGGTGGCGGCGGAGTCCCGGAAAGCGTGATCGGGCGCGTCAAGAATCCCGTGAACTCCCGGGCCCACCAGGCGCCGCTCTGGGCGCGCTCCTCTCGCGTGGTGAAGCGGTAGCGGTAGGAGACTAGGCGCACATAGCGCGGCGGCGCGTCGGGGAACGGATTCGCGTCGAGCAGCGACACCACTTGCGGCGTCCCCTTGAGCAGACCCCGCACCAGTCCGGCGAGCCACCCCTCGGCGCCCGCGGGGTCGAGCGCCGCGAACCACATCTGCCAGTCGAGCCGTGGCTGATGCGGCGCCACGAAGCCCGGGCGGCGCGTCACCCCGCCCGGTTTCCAGCGGAACTCGTACTCTCGCCAGTCCACGCTGTCCCGGCTCCCTTCGATCACGATCTCCGGCCGCTCGGTCGTCATCACACGAAACAGGCCGTAGCCATTGATCGAGCGCAGCGGCGCGACCACACGCAGCATGGGACTATCCCCGGACCCACGGCCGCCCGGCAGCGTCGCGCCGATCTCGCGCGCGACGGTGAGCGCGCTGAGCGGCGCGATCACCACCGCGAGCGTCCCCGTCACGCGTCGCCACCACAACGGCTCGGGCTCGCCAGCCGCGAGCCGCAGCGGCAGCACGCGCCGCAGCGCCGCGTCGTCGAGCAGCGCCACGCACAACACGATCGCGAGCACGTTGAAGAAGCCGTAGTTCCCCGTCAGCGCGATCCCCAGCTGGCCGAGCACGAGCAAGACGAAGGCGGCGACACGCAGTCGGGGAAGGCGGGGCGGCGCGAAGATCAGCCATGGCGCGCCCAGCTCGATCGCGAACATCCCGAGCGTCATGCCCTGGTGCATCCAGCCGGGAAATCGCTGGACGTACCACGCCGTCCACGGCGGGAGCGGCTGCGTCCAGAAGTGGTAATCGAGCGCGGTGAGGTGACGCCACGTCGGATCGCCGCTCACCAGCTTCGTGATCCCGGACAAGAACATCAGCTTGAAGAGGAGCAGCCACACGAGCCACCGGACCACGCCCGACGGCGCCGGCTCCCGCTGGCGGCTCGGCAACCAGCGCGTGGGCGCGTACAGGACCGCGAGCAATCCCGTTTCGAGGAGCAGGCCGTCCCACTGAAACCAGAGGAACGTCTGGCCCACGACGCTGAGCGAGAGATAGCACGACCACAGGAGCGCGAGCGCCGGCGCCTGCGCCACCCCCGCGACCACCAGCAGCGCGAGCGCAGCGCCGCTCCAGCAGAGCAGTCGCAGGGCGCCGTCCCCCGCTCCCAACCAGCAGATGGTTGGAAACAGGCGGTACGCTCCCCCGCCGTACAGCGCGCGCGTCCGGTCGAGGAAGGCGGTGGCCGGGAGGATGCCGTGCTCGCCGACCAGGCCCGTGACTTGCAGGGCGAGGGAGACGAACGCGATCAGGTAGACGAGGCCCAACAGCCTGATGAACAGCCAGCGCGACAGGACGTAAGTTGGGTCAGCCGTGGAGGTTTCCCCGGCAGCCGGCAACTGGTCCCAATCCCGACGCAGTGTGACGTCCATCGCTGTACACTCAAGATGTGAGTCGCTATTGATTCAGGGAACACGGTCCGTTGCGACGAAACCACGTCGCGCTCTGCGGGGTAGCAGTGTCCATCCCGAGGCTGTTCGCGCCCCGACAGCCAGCCGTGTGACGCAGGTCACCCCAAGTGTCAGGTAGGAGGTTCCGGAACATGTTCAAGCACAGCCGTCTCGCGGCGGGCGCTGCGTGGCTCCCCCTCGCTCTGCTCATCGCCGCAGGTTGCAAGCAAGGCCCCTCGCCGGAAGCGCAGGCGCGGATGGATAGCCTGTCCCAGGCGTCAGCCGACAAGGAGCGCCTGATGCAGGAAGTCGCCGAAAACACGCGCCTGGTGAGCGAGATCAGCAAGGAGCTCGCCGCCGTGGCCGTGCCCTCGAAGCGGCTGAAGGTCGGGGCGGCGGAGTCGCCGTTACGGGCGTCGCGCGACACCATGGTCGCGAAGATCCGCTACATCACGGGCCGGGTGAAGGAGCTCGAGCCGAAGCTACAGCAGAGCGAGCAACGGGTGCGCGAGCTCACTACGCTCTCCGACAGCCTCAAGGACGCTCTCGCCTCGACGATCCAGAACCTGCAGGGCGTGATCGACAATCAGAAGGAAACGATCGCGTCGCTCAACGACCAGGTGGAGAAGCTGTCGGCCGAGAACCTGGCGTTGAAGGACACCATCGACAACATGGCCACCGAAGCCAACACCGTCTACTACGTGGTGGGGACCAAGGACGAGCTGGAGCAGCGCGGCATCGTCAAGGAAGAGGGCGGCGCTCGGTTCCTGTTCGTCCTATGGAAGAGCGGCAAGACCCTGGTCCCGGCTCGAACGCTCGACCCCAGCGCCTTCACGCCGGTGGATCGGCGCGCCTTGTCCGAGATCCCGCTCCCCGCGTCCGACAAGGAATACCGCATCGTGTCGCGTCAGGACGCGGGAGCGTTGGCGACTCCGCCTTCCGCCGACGGCACGATCACCGGCCGCGTCAAGATCGCGGACTCCGCACGGTTCTGGGCGAACTCCAAGTACCTGATCATCGTCGAAGGGTGACGGCGGTGGCCCCACAGCCGGTCCTTGACCGGCTGTGGGGTCGTCGCTACATCTCCAAGCGCAGGCCGGACACCGTCTCGAGCCCAGACGGAGTCCGGCCTGTAGCAATTGTGCAGCACTGGTTTGTGAGTCCTGAGGCAATGTGTCGCACCAAGCGACAGGAAGAAGCACAACCGCTCTGGCGGAATATCGGGGCGCGGGACTTGCACTGGGACTACTCGGCCACACAGGGGGGCTCATGCACGCAGTAATCCGGCGGTACCGAGTGAGGCTGGGAACGGTCGCACAGGCCGTGCGCTATGCGGAGAAGCAGTTCGTCCCACTGGTGCGGCGCATCCCGGGGTTTGTGGGGTGCTACCTGATGGACGCGGGAAACGACGTGCTCACGTCCATCGGGCTGTTCCACACGCAGGAAGGCGCGGAAGCCGCGATCAGCCTGCAGCGGGACTGGTTCAGGGACGAGTGGTCGTCGTTCCGGCCCCTCCCGCCCGAGATCGTCGCGGGGGCCGTACTCGCGGCAGCCACGGCTGAGGGAACAGTCCCGGCCGAGCGCCGGGGCCTGGCCGATCGACGGCACGCGGCGGCCTTGGTGCCCGCGGGTCCGTGGAACGGCGCCGAGCGCCGGGCCGGTTCGGATCGCCGTGCCGGCGGGGGGCCCGAGCGGCGCGCCGAGTTCGCGGGACAGGCCGGCTGGCAAACCGCCGGTTGGAGAGCAGCGGGATGAGGTGACCGCCGCGCTCGCGCGGCGGGACTGAAGACATACAAGCGGGGAGTGGGCCGCAACTGCTCACCGGTGGATTGTGTCCGGCCCGGTCGTAAGACCGACGCTAGACCCCCGGTGGCGGCTCCACTCCCCGCTCCGCTTTGTACCTCGCCCCGTTTCCCCTACCCACCGACGGCGCTCGGCGCTATCTCATCTCGACCCATGTCGCTCGCCCGTCTCCTCCTGCTCCGCGCCTCGCGCAGCCCCTGGCTCGCTGATCAGCTGCGTCGCCGCGCCTTCTTCCGGCGGGCGGTACGGCGCTTCCTGCCGGGGGAGGACCTGGGCGCCGCGCTCGCCGCCGCCGCCGAGTTCGCCCGCGGCGGCCTGGGGAGCGTGCTCACCCAGCTCGGAGAGCAGGTGCGCAACCGGGCCGAGGCCATCGCCGTGCGGGACCACTACCTCGGCGTGCTCGCAGCCGTGCGGCAGCGCAAACTCCCGACCCAGCTATCTGTTAAGCTCACGCATCTCGGACTGGAGGTGGACCGGGGCGCCTGCGAGCAGGCAGTCGAGGCGCTCGCGGCGCGGGCGGCCGACAGCGGCTCGTTCCTATGGATCGACATGGAGGAGTCGCGCTATGTCGACGTCACGCTGGAGCTGTTTCGCGCCGTGCGCGCCGAGCGTCCGAACGTCGGGGTATGTCTCCAGGCCTACCTGCGCCGCACTCCCCAGGATTTGGCCCGTCTGCTTCCTCTCGGCCCGGCGATCCGCCTCGTGAAGGGAGCGTACAACGAGCCGGCGCACGTCGCGTTCTCCAGCAAGCGCGAGGTCGACCGGTGCTACGCGATGCTCGCGGATCAATTGGTCGAGGAGGCCGCCCGCGGACGCGCGCGCCCCGCCTTCGGAACCCATGACCTCGGGTTGATCACGCAGATCCGCGAGCGCGCCGAACGACACAACACCCCGCGGCAGGCATACGAGATTCACATGCTGTACGGGATCAAGGCGGCCGCGCAGCGGGCGCTCAGGGCCGACGGGTACGCGGTGCGCGTGTTGATCAGCTACGGGACCGCCTGGTTCGCCTGGTACATGCGTCGCCTCGCGGAACGGCCGGCGAACCTCTGGTTCGTGGTCAAGAACCTGGTATAGCCTTATGCTTCCTGACGTGACCCTAGCGACGAGGTAGCTCCATGCGATACGTGACGCTGCTGCTGCTCTGCACCCTGCCGGCGTGGATCGGGCCCGCGCCGTCGGGTCCGGAAGATGAATCGGTGTTCGTGAAGAACTTGAGGCCGGACCAGCACGAATCCCTGTTGTATGTCTGGACCAGCGATGCCGACGCGAAACAGCCGGACTTTCTCACGGTGGTCGACGCCGATCCCAAGTCGCCGGGCTACGGGAAGATCATCACCACCGTTCCCGCGGGCTCGACCGTCGACAACGAGGCGCACCACTTCGGCTATACGGTGAATGCCGACCGCATCTTCGCCGGCGGCCTGGTGTCGAACCGGCTGTTCATCTACGACGTCAAGACGGACCCACGGCATCCCACGGTCATCAAGACCATTCCCGACCTGGGCGCGCTGAGCGGGTACTCGGGTCCGCACACCTATTACGCCGTACCGGGCGGCGTGATGATCGCGATGCTCGGGTCCAAGGACGGCACCGGTCCGGGCGCACTCGTCCGGCTCGATGAGCAGGGGAACTTCGTGTCGGCGCTACCCGCTCCGAATCGCCCTGACGATCCGGGTTACATGTACGACGTCGGCGTGAAGCCCGAGCTGAACCGGATGGTCACGTCCAGCTGGACGCACCCCCATCATTTCCGCGGGAACCCGATCGCCCCCGAAAACGTGGGCGACGCGGTCGTCGTGTGGGATTGGAAGGCCGGCAAGGTGCTGCAGGTCGAGCACCTCGACAAGATGCCGCTGGAGGTACGGTGGCAGCACGGGCCGGCGGCACGCGGCGGGTTCATCAACTGCGCCGGGGCGAGCACTATCTGGTACTGGGAGGACAAGGACGGCAAGCTCGCCTTCACCCGCGTGATTCAGCTCCCGGCGAGCTCCACGCCCGCGGACGTACGGATCTCGTACGACAACCGGCTGCTGTACGTATCGCTGTTCACGGGCAACGCGGTGCAGCAGTACGACGTGTCCGACCCGCTGCACCCCAAATTCCTGAGCGAAGTCAAACTGCAGGAGCCGAACATGATGAAGCTCACGCCCGACAGCAAGCGGCTGTACGTGAGCAATTCCCTGCTCTCGAACCTGGACGGGAAGGTGCCGTTCCGCGTGTGGCTCCTGAACACCGCAACGGGCGGCATGACCCTCGACGACAAGTTCGTGGTGGACTTCGATCAGTTCGCGACCGGCCCGGGTCGGCCGCACGACATGCTGCTGAAATAGTGCGAATACCCCGGAGGCTCCGGGCTTACGCCCGGGGCCACGGGGCTACTCGCGCCAGGCGTTCCAGGAAGCGTAGAAGACGTCCGCCTCGTCCACGAAGCCGCCGTGGCGCGGCTGCCAGCCGAGCAGCCGCACGGCTTTGCGGGCATCCACATGCTGGTCCAGCGCCAACGCGTCGGCGTAATCGCCCATCGTCCGGCGGGCTTCCCCCAGGGGCACGGGCCGCAGCTCGCCCTGGAAGCCCGCCGCGCGTGCCGCTGCCGTCGCCAGCTCGAGCACCGTGGCGCGCGACCGGTCGGTCACGTCGAACACCTCGCCCGACAGCCCGCTCTCCGCAGCACGCACGTAGGCATCCGCCAGATCGTCGATGTGCACCATCGTCCAGCGGTTGTGCCCGGTCCCCACCACCGTGGGCGGTTTGCCCGCCGCGGCGGCGGCGAACCCCTCGCCCGTCAGCCCACCACGGCCGCCGTACACGCACCCCGGCCGGATCACGAGCCCGCGCACTACCTTCGCCTGCAACACCAGTTGTTCGTGGGGCGGCCGCCAGGCGACCAGTTTGATCGGGTGGAGCGGCTCGGTCTCGTCCACCAACTTGCCGCCGGTGTCGCCGTGTACCCAGACTCCACTCGTGTAGATCAGCGTCTTGGGCTGCGATCCCCGGCGCCCGGCCTCGATCAGGGCGTCGACCGCGGTCTTGTCCTTGGTCACGCCGCTGGCCGAGGACTCGAACGCGGCGTGCACGAGGACGCTGCATGCCTCCGCGGTATCGGCGTAGCTCTTTGGGTCCCCGATGTCCCCGATCACCGGCCGAATCTCCTGGCGCGCGAGCTGCGGCGTCTTGGCCACGGCACGCGTCAGTCCGTACACGTCATGACCCGCCCGCCGTAACGCCGTCGCCACGGCGAAGCCGACGTATCCGGTGGCGCCCGTCACAAATACTCGCATAAGATCTCCTCGGTCACTCCTGATAAGAGTAACAACCCTGCACGACGCTGATTACTGTTGAATCATGGCCCGCGAGCCGCTCCGCCTCTCCAAGTCACGCTTCCTCGCCGGCCTGCAGTGTCACAAGCAGCTGTGGTGGCGCGTGCACGAGCCCGACGCGCCGGAGCTCGTGCCGGACGCCGGCCACCGCAACATCCTCAACCAGGGGAACGAAGTCGGCCGCAAGGCCAGGGAGTACGTGCCCGGAGGGACCCTTGTCGATCTGCCGTTCCACCAATTCGACAACAAAGTGGCACGCACCCGCGAAGTGTTGCAGTGCGACCCCGCCCCGCCGGCGATCTACGAGGCGACGTTCCTCGCGGACGAGACCTATGCCGCCGTGGACATCCTGGAGCGGGGACCGCGCGGCTACGGGCTGGTCGAGGTCAAGGCGACGAACAGCCTGAAGCCGGAGCACCTCCCGGACGTGGCCATTCAGGTGCACGTGCTGCGGCGCGCCGGGCTGCCGGTCGAGCGGGCCGAGGTGATGCACCTGAACCGGGACTGCCGCTATCCCGACCTGGGAAACCTGTTCGTCCGGGAGGACGTCTCGGCGCCGGTGGAGGGAGTGCTGCTCGGCGTCTCCGACGAACTCGCGGCGCAGCACCGCATGCTCGAGGGATCGCTCCCCGACGTGCCGATCGGCGACCATTGCTCGCGACCGCACGACTGCCCCTTCATCGACCGCTGCTGGCCGAAGCTGCCGCTCCACCACGTCAGCAGCCTGTACCGCATCGAGCGCAAGCAGGTGCTCGAGTACGAGGCGGACGGCTACGCGACGCTGTACGATTTGCCGTCCGACCTCGAGCTGTCCGCGATCCACGCGCGCCAGGTGCGAGCAGTGACCGCGGGACGGATGGTGGTGGAGCCGGCCCTGACGAAGGCGCTCGCCGCGTTCCCGTCGCCACTCGCGTTTCTCGATTTCGAGACCGTGAGCCTCGCCATCCCCCGCTGGAACGGCTGCCGGCCATGGCAGAACGTGCCGGTGCAGTTCAGCTGCCATGTCGAGGAGCGGGGCCGCGGGCTCGTGCACCACGAATGGCTCGCCGACGGCCCTGGAGATCGAGACCCCCGCCCCGCGCTCGCCGAAGCGCTCGTGGCCGCGTGCGCGGGGGCGCGGCGCATCGTCGCGTACTACGCGAGCTTCGAGCGGGAGTGCGTCCGCCAGCTCGCCGCAGCGGTGCCGCGCCTCGCGCCGGAGCTCGAGCGGATCGAGCGCCGGCTAGTCGACTTGCTGCCGCTGATCCGCAACTACGTCTACCACCCCGACTTCGGCGGCAGCTTCAGTATCAAGCGGACTCTCCCGGCCCTGGTGCCGGGCCTGTCGTATGCGGACCTCAAGATTCGTGAGGGGGAGACGGCGACACTCGAGCTGATGCGGCTGCTGTTCACCGGCGACGAGCTGCCGCCGGGCGCACGCGCGGACCTGCGCGAGGCACTGCTGCGCTACTGCGAGCGGGATACCTGGGCGATGGTCCGGATGCTGGAGCAGCTGCGTGGGCTCGTGGCGCAGCAGCTGGAGCTGTTCTAGCGTCGCTCCGGTCCGCGCGCTTCGAGCAACTCGAGCGCGCGGCGCGCGCGATGGATCGCCGCCGCCAGGATGTTCGCGCTTTCGGGCCCCAATTCCGGGCCATCGGTCACGTCGCGGGTCGCGGCGAGCTGGTGCAACAGCTGCAGCGCGTTGCGGATGTGTTCAGACGGCCCCTCCACCGTAGGCGCGCGGGTGGGCCGGCCGCGGCGATCGAGCGTGCTGCGCCGCTCCGCGCCGCGGCGTCGATCCACCACGCGCCGGCGCTCTGGGGCGCTGGTCGCGACGAAGAGCCGGCGCGGATCGCTCCGTCGGTCTCGTCCCACGCGACGATCGGCAAACAGACGGCTGCTGGTCATGCGCCTCTATCGGCTCGAGCAGAGGTGGTGGACGCCGGAAAGGTGCCTCGCGCGGGCGCAGTCGGCCAGCCTCACTCAGTGACATGCCGCAGAACCTGAGTCCCTGAAGGAAGACGGAGGAACGGGGATGAACTGCCAGCGATATGCCTGGCTCGTAAGCGTCAGCTGCAGCACGCCATATTCCGCGCGGCCCGTCTCGCTGTTGGCGATCGGGGGCCCGAGGCGATAGGCACCCCCACCCCCGGTCCCGACCACGAATTCTCGAATGCCCCGCGCCGGATCAGCTGTGCCGTCCGGCGTCTGGGGCGCGAAGCGCTCGTAGTTATGCTCGTGCCCCGACAAGACGACGTCGGCCCCAGCGTCGTACAACGCCTGCCACAACGGTTGCGTTTCCGTATCGCTGCCGTGCGTCGTCCCCGAGCTGAAGCGGGCGTGGTGCCAGTAAGCGAGCGTGCAACGCGTGGGGTGCGCGGCGAGGTCGGCGCGGAGCCAGCGCTCCTGGAGCGAGCCGACGCTCATCTCCAGGTTCGAGTTCAGCGCGATGACGTGCCAGTCGCCTAAGCCGTAGCTGTAGTAGCCCGCGCCCCGCTCGCCGGCCGCGACACCGAAGTAGTCGAAATAGCCGCCTGCGCCCCGCACGTCGTAGTCATGGTTTCCGGGAACGGGGTGGGTGCGCTTTTTGTGGCGTCCCCACGTCGGCACATAGCACGCCGCGTAGTCGTCGTCCGAGCCATTGGGGTAGGCGTTGTCGCCGAGTGCGAACACGGTGCCCGGAATGCCGTCGAGCAGCTGCGCCGTCGCGCCGGCGTGGGCAGTCGCGCAGGACGCAATGTCCCCCGCACCGACGAAGATCTGGGGTGTCGCGGGAGTCTCGACGACTGCCGTGAGCGTGTCGACGAGGGTCGCTCCGGCACGCGGCGTGACGGTCACCCGCACGGTGTAGCGACCCGCGGCCGCAAATGCGTGGGTGGCGTGCGCCGGCGCCGGATCCGTGAGCGTTCCCTGATCAGTGGTGCCGTCGCCCCAGCTGATCGTGTAGGGCCACGCCGCAGCCGTGTCCGGGCGACCGGTCACCCGGAACGTGAGCGCCGCGCTCGTGCGGGGACGCGTGCGGAGGTCCGGGCCTGCGTCGACGGAAGGGGGGAGCACGCGATGCGGCTCGACGCGGCATGCGCCGAGCGCGAGCGTGCCCGCCAGGACGAACGCCCGGCTCACTCGGGGCCGGCGATCGGCAGCGACAGGCGGGCCTCGCAGCCCTTGGCGCGCTCGCGGTTGGCGAGCGTCAGGGAGCCGCCGTGCGCCTCGGCGATTTGCCGCGACAGCGCGAGCCCGATCCCGGAGCCGTCCGCCTTGGTGGTGTAGAACGGCACGAACAGATTGACCGTGTCGGCCAGGCCGGGGCCGTCGTCCTGCACCCACACCTCGAGCCGGCCATTGTGCGCGGTCCAACCTAGCTCCACCGCACCGCCGCCCTCGAGCGTGGCATCGACGGCGTTCCGTACCAGGTTGATCAGCAGCTGGTCGAGCTGCCCGCCGTCGGCGCGGATCGTCACGTCCGGCCCCGGGCACACGGTGACCAGCCGGCGCGTCTCCAGAGCGGCAACGCGGCGCAACCATTCGGCGACCGTGACGGGCTCGAGCCGCGGACGCGGCAGCCGCGCCAGCCGCGCGTAGGCCGCCATCAGACGGCTGAGCGATTCCGCCCGTCCTCCGATGACGCCCAACCCCTTGCGGAGGTCCTCGCGCCAGTCGGGCGGCGCGGGCTCCCGCCGCAGCAGATCCACCAGACTCTGGGCGATCGATTTGATCGGCGCGAGCGAGTTGTTGAGCTCGTGGCTGAGCACGCGGATGAGGCGCTGCCACGCCTGCCGCTCCTCCTCGCTCAGCGCGCGGCTCACGTCGGCGAGCACGAGGAGCTGATGGGGGAGCCCGCCCTGGCGAAACGTGCCGCGCCTGAGCTCCCAGCGCCCCCGCCCCGGCCGTCCCGGAAACGCAATCTCGAGCACACGGGGCGCGTCGCCCGCCAGACTGTCGGCGAGCCCGAGCTCGCCGGCGTCCTTCCCCAGGAGTTGCTCGGCCGGTCGCCCCAGCAGCGCCGCCGCGCTGCGGTTGACGAGTCGCAGGGCGCGCGATTCGTCGAACGCGAAGACCGCGACGTCGATCTCCTCCATCACCCGGCGCAACAACGCCGTCGCCTCCAAGGCGCCGAGCCGCTGGGCGCGCAGGTCCTCGCCGAGGCTGTTCAGCTCGACCAGCAGCAGCCCGAGCGCGTCGTCCGGGTCCGAGCCGCGGGCGCGCAGCGAGAAGTCCCCTTCGCGGAGCGCCGCCAGCATGTTCGAGATTGTCTGGAGCGGCCGAACGACCCGCTCGCGCACCACGCCGACGAACGCTAACCAGACGCCGACCAGCAGGATCGTCACGGTCCATTGGGTGCGCGCCGCGAAATCGCCGCTCCACAGCAGCACCAGCGCGACCGCGACGGCGGGAAGCCCGGTGAGGAGCGCGAGCGTGAGAATGCGGTGCTCGTAGCGCGGCTTGCGCTTGCGGCGCCGCTCAGAGCCCATGCCGCTTGATCCGGCGGTACAGGGCGCTGCGGGAGAGCCCGAGCGCCTTCGCCGCATCACTCACGTTCCCGGACGCGCGCGCCAGCGCCTTCTGAATGAGCACCCGCTCCACGTCCTCGAGGCTCATCTGGTCGAGCGGCGTGGCGCCGTTCGCCCCGGTGCCGAGCCCCAAGTCGCGTGTTCGCACCGAGCTGTCCTCGGCCATCAGCACAGCCCGCTCGATCGTGTGGTCGAGCTCGCGCACGTTGCCGGGCCAGGGATACGTCCGGAGGGCCTGCATCGCGTCCGCCGCGAAGCCGGTGATCTGCTTCCGATAGCGCGCGGCGTGGCGGCGTCCGAAATGGCCCGCGAGCAGGGGAATGTCCTCGCGCCGCTCGCGCAGCGGTGGCAGGCGGAGTTCGACGGTATTGAGGCGAAACAGCAGGTCCTGCCGGAATTTCCCCGCCGCCGCTTCGGCATGGATGTCCGCGTTCGTGGCCGAGATGACCCGAACGTTCACGCGCTGCGTCTTGGAGGAGCCGACGCGCTCGAACTCACCCGTCTCGAGCACGCGCAACAGCTTCGCCTGCTGCGGCAGCGGCAGGTTCGCGATCTCGTCGAGAAACAGCGTGCCGCCCTCGGCGAGCTCGAACCGCCCGACGCGATCGACCTTCGCGTCGGTGAAGGCGCCCTTCACGTGCCCGAACAGCTCGCTTTCGAACAGGCCGTCGGGAATGCCGCCCAGGTTGACGGCCACGAGCGGCCGCTCGACCCGGCCCGAGGAGGCGTGCAGCCAGCGGGCGACGACCTCCTTGCCGGTGCCGTGCTCGCCCAGGATGAGCACGTTCGCGTCCGACGGCCCGATGCGCTCCATCAGCTTGAGCACCGGCTGCATCGCGGGCGACTCGGCGATCAGCTCGGGCAAGCCCTCCCGGCGCAACGCCCGATTCTCGCGTTCGAGCTGCTGGCTGCGACGCAGCGCCCGGCCGAGCTCGACCTGAGTGCGCAAAGTCGCGAGCAGCCGGCGGTTGTCCCACGGCTTCTCGATGAAGTCGCGCGCGCCGCGGCGCATCGCCTCGACCGCGCCGTCGATGCTGGCCCAGGCGGTCATCACGACGACCGGGGGGGACGCGTCGAGCCCCTGAAGTCGCCCCAGCAGGTCCAACCCTTCCGCACCGGACGTCGTGTCGCGCGTGTAGTTCATATCGATCAGGAGGGCGTCGAAGTCGCGCTTATCGAGAGCCGACAGGACGCCGCGGGGGGAAGCGACAGTCTCTACCTCGTAGCCCTCGCCCTTGAGGAGGAGCTTCAGGGCCTCCAGCACGTCCGGCTGATCGTCGGCGACGAGGATCCGGGGGGCAGTCTGGCTCACGGGCTAAAGGTGTCGGGGGTCGGGGGTCAGGGGCCAGGCCTTGCCGGAACGTGGTGTCGGTGCTCGCCCGCTGGGGCCCCGCTCCGCGACAAGAATACGCAGTCGCTCCGCGGAGCCCCAGCGGGCTCGTGCACTATTCCGTTCGCAGTGCCGCCATGGGATCGACTCGCATTGCCTGGCGTGCCGGCACGTAGCAAGCAACCAGCCCCACCGCTAGCAGCAGCGCCGCCACCGTGGCCAGCGTCGCGGGGTCCGTGGGAGCCACCTCATAGAGCATCGCCGCCAGGAGACGGTTCGCCAGCAGGGCCCCGAGTAGCCCCAGCAGCGATCCGACGCTCGCGACCGCGAGGCCGCGCCCCATCACCATGCGCCGCACATCTCGAGCGGTGGCTCCAAGGGCCATCCGCACGCCGAGCTCCCGGGTGCGTTGGCGCACCATGGTCGCCATCGCGCCGAACAGGCCGACGGCAGCCAACGCGACCGCGCTACCCGCGAAGACGCCGAGCAGCAGCGCGTTCAGTCGCGGCTGCGCCAGCGGCCCATCGAGGAATGACCCGAACGGTGCCGCGCTCGCCAGCGCGACACCCGGCTCCGTCTCGCCGATCACGCGCCGGATCGCCGGCACCAGCTCGGTCGGCGGACCCGTGGTCCGAATCGCCAGCGTCACCGGCTCGAAAGGGAAGAACGGTTGACGCATCGGGAAGTAGACGCTCGGACGCGCTTCCCGCAGGTCGCGGTAGCGCGTGTCAGGGACCACCCCGACGACGCTGACCGCCCGTTCTAAATGCTCCCCTATCCTCAAGCGCTTGCCGATGGGATCGGCGGTCCCCCAGTAGAGCCGCGCGACGGACTCGCCGATCACTACAACCGGTGGGGCGCCCTCGCGGTCGGCGTCCGTAAAGACTCGCCCGCGGTGCACCGCAATGCCGAGCGTCGCGAAGTAATCCGGTGTGACGACCTCCATGTTGAGCATCGGGTTGGCGGCGGCCTGTTCGGGGGACTGTCCCTCGGCCGCGAACTTGCCGTCCCACCCGCCCGGCCCCGAAAAGGGTCCGGCGACGACGGGCGAGACGGCCCGCACGCCGGGAATCGCCCGCACCTGCGGCAACAGCCGCTCGAGCAGGGCTTGCTGTTTGGCCGCGGTATCGAACTGATCGTAGCGAAGCGCCAAGTCGCCGATCAGCAGGTGTGACGGCTCGAACGAGAGCTCTGCCCGCTCGAGCTTGATGAGACTTCTGGCGATCAGTCCCGCAGCCGAGAGAACTAGCAGCGCGAGCGCGACCTGCCCCGCCACCAAGCCTTCTGTCCCGAGGCGGGAGCGCCTGCCGGCGCTCTGCCGCGTCCCCGACCGGAGTACCCGCTCGATCTCGACGCGCGAGGTTATGACCGCGGGCGCGAGGCCGAAGATGAGCATGGCGACGCCCGTGATGCCGACCGCGCCGGCGAGAGCGGTGGCATTCAACTGAATCTCGTCCAGACGGGGTAGCCCAGGCGGCGCCACGGCGACGAAGCTCCGGACCGCGGCCGCCGCCACCACGACGCCGAGGGCGCCGCCGGCAAACGCGAGGAGCGCATTCTCGACGAGCAGTTGGCTGACGACCTGTCGTTGGCCCGCGCCCAGCGCCGACCGCACGGCGATCTCCCGCACGCGCGCGAGGCCGCGCACGAGGAGCAGGTTCGCGACGTTGATGCACGTGATCAGGAGGAGAAGGCCGGCCGCCGCAGCGAACGCGATGAGCGCGGGCCGGGTCTCCCCGAGGACGAGCCGCGGCAGCGCGTGAACCACTCCGTGCATGTCACGCTGCCACGGCGAGGCCTCGGCGCGCCTCAAGTAGGCCGTCAACTCGTCACGCGCCTGAGCGGCCATGGCGCCCGGCCGCAGCCGTCCGATCAACTCGACATCGGCGACCGTCGAATCCGTGCCCGGTCGTGTCCTGGCGGGGACCAGCGGCGCCCAGATGTCGGCGCCGCGCGGGTAGTCGAGTCCTTGGGGCATCACGCCCACAATCGTGTACGCGACGCCGTTTCCATGCATCACGATCTGGCGGCCCAGCACCGTAGGGTCGCCTCCGAACTGCCGCTGCCAGGCCCCATGGCTGAGCACGAGCACCGGTGCGGCGCCGACCACATCGTCCCCGGCCTGCAACGCCCGGCCCAGCACAGGTTGCGCCCCCAGCACGTCGAAGAACTCACCCGACACGAGCGCTCTGTGGAGGCGAGAGATGCGCCCACCGTCGCGAATCGGCGTCGGCCAAGCGCCTTCGTAGGCGAAGAATGCGACCGGCGCGAGAGAGCGGGTTCGCCGCGCAAACTCGCGCGCCTCATCGAGCGTGAACGGATAGTCGAAGCCTCGGTCGGGCGCTTGTCCCCAGAGCACGACGAGGCGGTCCTGATCGCGGACGGGGAGTCGGCGCAGCAGCAACGCGTCGGCGACCGTGAACACCGCCGTCGCGAGACCGATCCCCAAGGCGAGGGTGAGGATCGCGGTGAGGGCGAAGCCCGGGGTTCGGGCGAGCGAGCGGAGCGCGTGGCGGTAGTGGAGCATGAGAGGGGTCGGGGGTCAGGGGTCAGTGGTTCTCGCTCTCAGGCTTCGCGTGAGGCCTGCTAGCATTCGACCCAATTCGGCCGTCGCACCGAGCGCGCTTCGAACCTCGGGCTCGGGGATGTAGCCCAGCCGGCCGGCCGCTAGCAACTCGGTCTCGAGCTCCATGAGCGACCCTTTGGCAAACGACAGGTGGCGTAGGAACTCGCGCGTGTGATACCGCCCGTGTCCTTCGGCGATGTTTGCGGGTATCGAAACGGCAGCGCGGCGGATCTGGCTGACCAACCCGTAGAGCTCGGCCTTGGGCAGCTTCTCGGTCAGGCGATAGCTCTCGACCACGAGATCCATACCCTTCTGCCAAACCTGGAGGTCGCGGTAGCTGGAGATTCCTGTGCCTTGTGCCATGGACAGGGAAGCTGGCGACGACCGCGGACGACGCTCCAATCTTCCTGACGCGATGGGGATCCAAAACACGCGCCGCTGACCCCTGATCCCCGACAGCTGACCCCTATTCATATCGCAGAGCCACCATCGGATCGACCTTCGTCGCCCGCCGCGCCGGGACCCAGGTCGCGACCAGCGCCACGGCGACGAGCAGCAGCGCCGTCGCCGCGAACGTGACCGCGTCACGCGGCGCCACCTCGAACAGCATGGCGCTGAGCGCCCGCGTCACGCCCAGCGCCGCGAGCAGCCCCAGTCCGACGCCCACCGCCACGCGGCGCAGGCTCTCTCTCATCAGCAGCCTGACCACGTCAGCCCCCCGCGCCCCCAGAGCCATCCGAATGCCGAGCTCCCTGGTCCGCTGGGTGACGGCGTACGCGGTGACGCCGTAGATGCCGACGAGCGCGAGCCCGACGGCGAGCAGGGCGAAGATCGTGAGCAGGGTGGTGTTGAAGCGCCGCGCCGCGGTCTGGCGGCCGATCAGCTGCTCGAGGCTCACTACTTCACCGATCGACTGCTCGGGATCGGCCTGGTGCACGGCGTCGCGGATCGCGCCCACGAGCTGGAGCGGCCGACCGTTGCCCGCGCGCAGCGCCACCCACATCTCCCGCACCTCGGACTGCTGCGACGCCGGGCGGTAGATCTCGGGCTGGGGCCGCGCGTCGAGCGAGGCCGAGCGCAGGTTATCGATCAGCCCGACGATCGTGATGGGCCTGGGCCCCGTAGTCTGCCGGGGCCCGCCGATGGTGAGCTGCCGGCCGATCGGGTCCTGGCCGGGCCAGAGCTGATCCGCCGTCGCGCGGTTGATCACGGCGACGGGCGGCGAGCCAGCTCGGTCCTGCGCCGTGAAGCCACGGCCCCGTCGGAGCGGGATGCGGAACGTCGTGAAGTAATCCGGGGAGGTTACAGACAGCCGCAGCACCATAATCGGCTCCGGATAGTCCGGCCGCACCGTGCGCGGATCGAACGCGATCATAAACATGTTGCCACTGAGCGGCAACGTACCGGCGAGACTGGCCGACTGGACGCCGGGGTGGGCCTGGAGCGCCGTGAGCATGTTGTCGAAGAAGAGGGTCTGTTGAGCGCCCCCGGGATAGCGGGCGGGCGTGAGCCGGATGCGGGCCGCGAGCACGTCGCGTGTGTCGAAGCCGGGGTCCACGTTGCTCAGCCGGATGAAGCTGCGCACCAGCAGACCGGCGCCCACCAGCAGCACCAGGGCGAAGGTCACCTCGCCCACGACCAGGGTGCTCTGCAGCCGCCGCCGCCCGCCGGTCGCGCCCGGGGCATCCTCCCGCAGCGATTGCTCGATGCCGGGTGCCGAGGCGCGCCACGCCGGCAGCAGGCCGAACGCCACGCCGGTCACTACAGCCAGGCCGAGATTGAACGCGAGGACCGCTCCGTCGAGTCCGATTTCGGTTGTCCGGGGGAGCGCGTGCGGCCAGACCGCGAGCAGGGCGTCGAGTCCCGACGCCGCCAGCGCGACTCCGACGACGCCTGCGGCGAGGGCGAGCAGTGTGCTCTCTGTCAGCAGCTGTCGGACGAGCCGCCCGCGCCCCGCGCCGAGGGCGCGCCGGACCGCCATCTCACGACGGCGCGCGGTGGCGCGCGCCAGCAGCAGGTTGGCCCCGTTGGCGCACGCGATCAGCAGCACCAGACCGACGGCGCCCAGCAAGATCAACAACGGCCGGCGCACATCACCGACGGCGACGTCCCGGAGCAAGGTGACGTCGAAGCCGGTGTCGAGCATCGACCGTCCGCCAGATGAAGGGCCCGGGGGGCCGCCGCCGGGGCTCGCCTGGCCCGCCACGATCCGCTGCCGCCCGCCGCTACTCCCAGAGTCGCTGGCGCTGAGACGCGCCGCGAGCAGCTTGGCGTCGCCCACCACACGCTCCGTGGAGACGCCCGGCGCCAGTCGCGCCACGGCGGTGAGGAAGTGCATGCCGCGGTTCGTCTCGGCTTGCGGATTCTGCGACAGGAACTCGCCGATCGGCGTCCACACCTGCACGTCTTCGTTGGGGAATTGGAACCCCGCCGGCATCACGCCGACCACGGTGAAGCTGCGCCCGTCGAGCGAGATCGACCTGCCCAGAATGCCGGGATCGCGCCCGAAATTCGTGACCCAGAGCCCGTGGCTCAAGAGCGCGAGCGGCGTGCGGTCGTCCGCGGCCGCGAAGCCGTGGCCGATCTCGGGGCGTACTTGGAGCACGTCGAACAGGTCGGCTGTAACGGCGGCTGCCTGAACCTCGCGCGGGTCCCCTGCGCCGGTGAGGTTGTAGCGTTGCGTGGTGGTGGCCGCGACTCCCGTGAAGTCCTGCGACAACCCGCGCAGGTCGTGAAGGTCTGGAAATGACACGCCGAACTGCACGCCCCGGAACCCGGTGGACATGACCTGCACGAGCCGGTCCGATCCCGGGTACGGCAGCGGCTTGAGCAGCACGGTGTTGACCGCACTGAAGATCGCCGTGTTGGCCCCAATCCCGAGGGCGAGCGTGAGTACGGCGACGAGCGTGAAGCCGGGGCTCTTCGCGAGCGTGCGGACCGCGTACCGGAGATCCTGGAGCAGCGTGTCCATCATTCGTACCTCAGAGCGACCATCGGGTCGACCCGCGCGGCGCGGCGCGAGGGCAGCCAACAGGCGAGCACCGCGACGGCAGCGAGAATCACCGGGACAGCCACGAAGGTGGCGAGGTCGGTGGGAGAGACGCCGTACAATTGCGCGCGGAGCACTCGTGCGCCCGCGAGCGCCACCGCCAGGCCAGTCGCGGTCGCCACTCCGATTGCCCGGAGGCCACGGCCCACAAACAGCCGCACGACCTCACCGCTTCGAGCCCCGAGCGCCATGCGGATGCCCACCTCGCGCGTGCGCTCGGCGACCACGTAGGAGACGACGCCGTACACGCCGATCACGGCCAACAACAGGGCAAGCGAGCCGAACAGCGTGGTCAGCAACATGATCACCTTCGGTGTGGCCACGTCGCGCTCGAGCAGCGACGCCATCGTGCGCATCCGCCACACCGGCTGCTCGGGGTCCACGGACCACAGAGCCGCGCGCACGCTTCGAGCGAGAGCCATCGGCTCGCCATCGGTACGCGCGGCGATGCTGTTGAAAATGTTCGCGGCCTGCGTCATCGGCCGGTAGAGCTGCGGCGACGGCGCCTCCCGCAGCGTACGCTGTCGAATGGTCCCGACGACGCCGACTACCGTCGCCCAAACGTCCGGGGGACCGGAGATCCGGAGACGGCGCCCGAGTGCGGATTGCCCGGGCCAGGTGCGCCGCGCCAGCTCCTGGTTGACGACGGCAACGGGCACGGAGCCCGCGGCGTCGGCGGCCGTGAATTCGCGTCCCTCGACCACGGGCACGCGCAGCACTCGGAACGCGCCCTCGCTCACGACGTTGAGCTGGGTCTGGATCGCCTGGTCCGGAGAAAGGCTCGGACGCGTATCGGGCACGTACGTGGTCGTGCCCCAGTTGCCGCTCAGCGGAATGGATTGCACCAGGGCGGCGTCGCGGACGCCCGGCACGGCGCGAATCTGCTCGAGCGCTTGTGTCATGAAGGTGGTGATCGACTGATCACTCGTGTACCGGGCGCGCGGCAGGCGGAACTCGGCGGTCAGTACGTTTGCCGGATTGAACCCGGGATCCACTCGCGTCAGCGCACGCAGGCTGCGGGTCAGCAGTCCCGCGCCGATCAGCAGCACCACGCAGAGCGCCAGCTCGGCGGACACCAGAACCAGGCGGGGATCGACGCGCCCGGGTCGCGCCACAGCGCCGCCCTTGTTTTGAAGGGCTTCGCGCAGATCACCGCGCGAGGCGTGCATCGCCGGAGCCACACCGAAGAGCAGGCTGGCCGCGACTGTAATGACAGCCGCGAACGCCAGCACGCCGGGCGCGAGCCCGACGTCGCCGACGACGCTAGGCAGCCCGTCGGGCACCAGCGCCACCAACGCCCCGATGGCCCACCGCGCGGCCAGCACGCCGGCGACCCCGCCCAACGACGCCAGCACCACGCTTTCGGTCAGCAGCTGGCGCACGAGCCGGGCCCGGCCGGCGCCGAGCGCCGCGCGCAGCGACATCTCGCGCGAGCGGGTCACGGCGCGCGCCAGCTGGACATTGGCGACGTTGGCGCAGGCGATCAGCAACACCACGGCCACGAAGGCGAGCACGATCAGCAGAGTCTCCCGGACCGGGCCCACGATCGAATCGCGTAGCCTCCGCACCGACGCGCCGGTGTTGGCGTTGGCAGACGGGTACTCCTGCGCGAGCTCGCGGGCGACGCGCGACAGATCCTCCTGGGCTTGCTCCGACGTCACGCCAGGCTTGAGCCGTCCGAACCCCCAGAAGCTGGGACTGCCGCGCGTGAACCAGCTCTGGCTCGGCGCGGAGGCGATTGGGAGGAAGACATCGACCGGGCTGAACGGGTCTCGAAAGGCTTCCGACAGCACGCCGATAACACGATGCGGTCGACCGTCCAGCGTCACGGAGCGGCCCAAGACGCTGGAGTCGGCGCCGAACCGGGTCTTCCATGCGGCCGCCGATAGAAGCACCACCCGCTGGCCGCTTCCGGGCGCCGTCTCCTCGGGTCCGAACAGGCGGCCCAAGGCCGCACGCGCACCCAAGATCTGCATTGTGCTCGCGGTGACATAACTCCCGACCAGCCGGTCGGGTGCCTCCGTCCCCGTGAGGTTGACGCTCTGGGTGCGCTGGATTCCGATGTCGGTCAAGGTGCGATTGCGCGCCCGCCAGTCCTCGGCTTCGGGAACCGAGATCAGCAACTGCTGCTGGTCGCCGCGCGCGGCCGACAGGACCACCAGCTGCGCGGCGTCGGGATACGGCAGCGCCTTTAACAGCACTGCATCGACCACGCCGAAGATGGCGGTATTGGCGCCGATGCCCAGCGCGAGCGTGAGGACCGCCACAGCGGTGAAGCCGGGGCTTTGGCGCAGAGTGCGCAGGGCGTAACGCAGATCCTGGAGCAGCGTGTCCATCATTCGTACCTCAAGGCGACCATCGGATCGACCCGCGCCGCGCGGCGCGAGGGGACGAAGCTCGCCAGCACCGTCACGCCGAGCAGCACGACCGCGACGAAACCGAACACGAGCGGGTCGTGCGGGGACTCTTGGAACAACAGCGGTCCCAGCCAGTGGCCACCGGCGAGCGCCAGCACGACGCCGATCACGATGCCGGCGGCACCGAGCGTCACGCCCTCGTTCACCACGAGTCTGACCAGGTCGCGCTGCTGTGCGCCGAGGGCTGCGCGGACGCCCAGCTCCTGGGTACGCTGCGAGACGTTGTAGGCCATCACGCTGTAGAGGCCGATCGCCGCGAGCGCAAGCGCCAGGCCCCCGAAGACGAGGAACATGGTCGAGCCGAGCTGCCACGAGCGCGTCTGCTCGCCCAGGATCTCGCGCAGCGGCGTGACCGTGACATACGATGCACCGGGCATGAGCTGCTGCAGCCGGCGACGGATAGTCTCGGCGTAGCGGGCGGCCTCCCCGCGGGTCCGGAGGAAGAGTCCCCCCTGTTCCGGATGCCACTGCGCCTCGGAGAGGTAATAGAACAGCCCGGGGTCGTCACCCAGGTGCTGGTACTTGATGTTCTCAGCGACGCCCACCACGTAGCTGCACGGCAGGGTGTCGGCGCCCACTTTGACGCACTGACCGATCGGATCCCGCCCGGGCCAGAGCGTCTTCGCCATGGCCTCGCTCACTACGATCGCGCGGGGCGCGTTTTTCGCGTCCTGGATGGCGATGCCGCGGCCGCGCAGGATGCGCGTGCCGAGCGTGGCGAAATACTCCGGGGTCACCGCGTTCAAGGCGAACTCGCCCAGTCGGTGCACCGAGTCGATGCCGGCGACATGGAGCTCCATGGTCGAAGTGCTCCAGAACGGCACCGTGAGTTGGCGCGAGGCGTGCATGACCTCTGGAATCGCCTGCGCCGTCTCGAGCAGATCGCGGCGCAGCGCGACCCCATGGGCGCTGTCGAGCTGCACGCCACGCATATTCAAGTCCACGAGGAGCACGGGGTCGACGTCGTAGCCCAGCGGCACGGCCCGCACGTGGCGCAGGCTGCGCACGAACAGCCCCGCGCCGATGAGCAGCACGACGCAGAGCGCGCCCTGCAGCACGAGCAACGCGAGGCGAGCGCGTGACCGCTGGAACGTGCCCTCGCGCGCGCCGGCCTTGAGATCGCCGGCGAAGTCGGCGCGCCGCGTCTGCAACGCGGGGGCGAGCGCGGTGAGGAGGCCGGCGACCAGCGCCGCCGCGCCGCCGAACAGCAGGGTGCGTGCGTCGCCCATCACGCTCACCTGGGATGACCTGGCCAGGAATTGCCCGCGCAGCACCGCACCGCCCCACTCCGCGACGAGGAGGCCTGCGACGCCCCCCAGCAGCGCGAGGATCACGCTCTCAGCGAACAACTGCGACAGCAGTCGCGCGCGACTGACGCCCAGCGCCAGCCGGATGGCGATCTCCTGGCGGCGTCGCAGCGCGCGGGCGAGCAGCAGGTTGGCGACGTTCGCGCAGGCGATGAGCAGGACGATCACCGCGACGCCGGCTACCCAGGTCGCGACCCTCGCGAAGCTCGACTCGTTCGGCCCGCGCTCACTCAGCACCGATGCGGCGAGGGCGTGCGGCCGCGCGATCTCCGCCGGAGCCAGGCCGGGGCTTTCCATCCGCTGGGCGGCGTAGCTGCGGAGGAAGGCGTTGGTGAGATCGGTATTGGCGGCCGCGACGCTCACCCCCGGCTTCCGCTGCACCAGCATGGACGCCCACATCCAATGGTACGTGGTCCACCACGTGTCCCGGGGCGGTCGGTGGGCGCTGGCGTGGCTCGTGATGGGGATGAACGCCACCGGTTGCTGCACCGGCCACAGTCCCGCGAATCCTTCGGGTGCGACGCCGATGATCGTGTAGACCGTGGGGCCGATCTGGAGGGTGGAGCCGAGTGCCTCCGAGCGACCGCCGTAGCGGGTTTTCCAGAAGGCGTACGAGAGCACCGCGACCGCCGTCCCATCGGGAGGACTGTCCTCGGCCGCCGTGAAGTAACGGCCCAGCGCTGGTGGCGCATCGAAGAAACCGAAGAAGCTCGCGCTCACGATGCCGACGCGCATTTCCCGCGCCTCGGCGCCGACCCCGATGGCAAGGTCGTGTTCGGTAAACGCGGCGGTGCGGGCAAAGGCGCTCGTCCAGCTCGTAAGATCGACGTATCGCGCGTACTGCAGGTACCCGGACGCCTGCTCCGTGCCGCGATAGGTCTGTGCGAGATAGACGCGATGTGTCGCGGCCGGATCGTGCAGCAAGGGCGGAGGCCGAAACAACATCCGGTCCACCACCGAGAACATCGCGACATTCGCCCCGATGCCGAGCGCCAGCGTCAGGACGACGCCGAGCGTGAAGCCAGGGCTCTTGGCGAGCGTGCGCAGGGCGTAGCGGAGGTCCTGGAGCAGGGTCTCCATCATTCACTCCTCAGGGCGACCATCGGGTCCACGCGCGCAGCGCGGCGCGCCGGAGCGGCCATCGCGAGCAGCGCGACGCCGACCAGCACCAGGGGCACGCCGGCGAACGTCACTGGGTCGAGCGGGTGCACGCCGTACAGGAGCTTGCCGAGTGCTCCCGCGGCGAGCCCCGCGGCCATACCGCCCAGCGCGACGCCGCTGAGCGTCAGCCGCAGGCCGCCGCCGAGCACAGTGCGGAGCACGTCGGCGGGCCGGGCACCCAGCGCCAGGCGCACGCCGATCTCCCGCGTGCGCTGGCCGACGGTGTACGACAGCACGCCGTAGATCCCCACCGCGGCCAAGGTGAGCGCCAGAGCCGCGAACAGACCCAGCACGAACGCCGGGTAGCGGCGATCCGCCATCATCTCGCTGATGTGGTGGTACATCGTCACCGCGTCGGCGACCGGGAGGCCCTTGTCCATCTCGGAGACGGCCGCACGAACCATGCGGGTCAGTGTCGCAGGCGGGAGCGTGCTGCGCAGGACGAGGCTCATCCCCCCCTGCGACTCCTGCGCGAACGGATAGAACAGCGTCGGCTGGAACTCAGCATCGAGCCCGTCGTGGCGCGAATCGGCCACGACGCCGACGATCCCGACCGAGACCTTCTCGTGCCACCAGTCGACCGTCACATGTTGGCCGATCGGGTCTTCGCCCGGCCACAGCTTGCGCACCATGGCTTCGCTGATGACCGCCACCGGCACGCTGCCGAGCCGGTCGCTCGGCGCGAGCGAGCGCCCACGCCTGAGCGGGATGCGCATTGCGTCGAAGTAGCCCGGGTCCACGATGCGGATCGCGGCCGTCGGCTTCTGACCGGGGGCGGGCTCGGGGCGACCGACGACGGTCAGCGACGTCGCCGCATTGCCCGGCGTCATCGGCAGCCAGCTGATGAGCCCCGCCGACTGCACGCCCGGCATGCTGCGGACGCGCTCGAGCAGGCGCTCGTAGAAGGCGACGCGACGCAGGCTGTCGGGATAGGTCGCGTCCGGCAGCGTGATGGTCAGCGCCGATATGTTGGCGGGATCGAAGCCGGGATCGACGGCGATCAGTCGCTGCAGGGAGCGTACCAGGAGTCCGGCGCCGACCAGCAGCACGATCGCCAGCGACACCTGCGCGATGACGAGCGCTCCACGCAGCCGCGCGGCAGGCACGCCCGCCGTCGTGCGCGTCGTGGCGGCGTGCAAGCCCTGGATCGCAGTACCCGAGCGACTCAACGCCGCCGGCAGCCCGAACAGCACGCCCGCGGCCATAGACACTAGACCCGTCACGGCGAGCACCGTGAGGTCGAGGCGGATGTCGGCGATGCGCGGCACGTCGGGAGGCGCCGCTCGGACGAGCAGGTGCACGCCCCAGCTGGCCAGCAGGGCGCCGGCGGCCCCGCCCGCTAGCGCCAGGATCACGCTCTCGACTAGTGCCTGGCGGACGAGCCGCCAGCGCGACGCGCCCAGCGCGGCCCGGATCGCCAACTCCCGCTCGCGCGAGCTCGCCCGCGCGAGCATCAGGTTGGCGACATTGGCGCAGGCGATGAGCAGCACCAGCGACACGGCGCCGAGGACGACGAGGATCGTTCGCTGCGCGCCGCCGACCACCTGCTCCATCAGCGGCACTACCGTCGCGCCCCACCCGGTGTCGAAGTCGGGAGCGTCCGACTCGAGTTGCCGCGCGATGCGGGACATTTCAGTCTGGGCGCGCTCGATCGTGACGCCGTCCCTGAGCCGGCCGACCACCATCGCGTAGCGGCCGTTGCGTGCGCGGTTCGACCAGTCGAGCGGCATCGGCTCCCAGTACTCTTCCTGGCCGTACGGCATCGGGCGGAACGACGCCGGCATCACGCCGACGACGCGCGCCGTCCCGCCAGCGACCGGCACCGCTCGCCCGACGATGGCGCGGTCGGCGCCGAAGCGACGCCGCCACAGGGCTTCACTGAGCACGATGACCCGCGGGACGTGGGGCCGCGATTCCTCCGCGCGGAAGGTGCGGCCGAGCAGCGGCGCGGCGCCGAGCACGCCAAAGAAGTCCGGCGTCACGGCGCGGCCCTGGACCCGCTCCGCCTCGTCACCCGTGAAGGTGAGACCCGCCCATGACATGAGCGCGAGACCGCTGAAGCTGGTCGCGCGATCGTGCCAGTCCATGTAGTTGGCCGGGTTCACGACGTTGTGGTTCGACGTGCCTTTGCTCTCCCACACGACCACGAGGCGGGACGGGTCCTGGTACGGCAGAGGCGTCAGCAACACGCCGTTCACGACCGAGAAGATCGCCGTGTTGGCGCCGATGCCGAGCGCGAGCGTCAGCACGACGACGGCAGTGAAGCCGGAGCTCTTGGCGAGCGTACGGGCGGCGTAGCGGAGGTCTTGGAGCAGTGTATCGATCATTTCACCACCCACCCATCCTGCAGCTGCACGACGCGATTGCCGTACTGCGCGTTCACGTCCGAGTGGGTCACCTGCACGATCGTCGTTCCCGCGCGGTTCAGCTCCGTGAATAGCTCCATGATCTCCTTCCCCTGGCTCGAGTGGAGATTGCCGGTCGGCTCGTCCGCGAGGATGAGCGAGGGCTTATGGATCACCGCACGCGCCACCGCGACGAGCTGCTGCTGGCCGCCCGAGAGCTGCCGCGGAAAGAGGTCCTTCTTCGCCACGATCCCAAAGCGGTCGAGCGTGTCGGCCACGAGCGACTGCCGCTCGCCCTTTTTGATGTCGCGATAGGACAACGGGACATCCAAGTTCTCGGCGACGGTCAAGTCGTCGAGCAGGTGGTACTGCTGGAACACAAAGCCGATGTGCTGCTTGTTGAGCGCGATCCGGTCCTTGGGCTTCATCTGGTGCACGGCGTGGTCGAGGAAGCGATACTCTCCGGTCCAGTCGCCGTCGAGCATCCCGAGCACGGCGAGCAGCGTAGACTTCCCCGCCCCGGATGGACCCATGATGGAGACAAACTCGCCCCGGGCGATGTCGACCGTGACTTGCCGCAGGATGAAGAGGCGGCCGTTGCCCTGGGAGACGGACTTGTCGAGGTTCTTGAGCTGGATCATTCGGACCTCAGGGCCGCCAGCGGATCGACCTTCGCCGCGCGGCGGGCGGGCAAGTAGCTCGCGGCCAACGCGACCGCGAGCAGCAGCCCCGCCATCGCCGCGAACGCCACGGGATCGGTCGGACTGACCCCGTAGAGAAGGGCGCGGAGGTAGCGGGTGAGCAGAACGGCACCAACCACGCCGAGGCCGATCCCCGCAAGAGTGAGCAGCGCGCCTTGGCGCACGACCATCCGGACAACCGCGGCAGGCCTCGCCCCCAGGGCGATGCGTACGCCCAGCTCGGCGGTGCGTCGGCTCACTGCGTAGGACAGGACGCCGTAAATCCCGGTCACCGCCAACCCCAGGGCGGTCGCCGCGGCCACGAGAAGCAGCACCATGGTGAGCCGAGCCCGCGCCATCGACCCGTCCACCAGCGCTTCCAACGTCCCGATCTGCGTTGTCAGCAGCTTGGGGTCGACCTCGCGGATCACTCGGCGGATCGCCGGTGCCAAAGACATTGGCGGCAGGTGAGTCCGCAGCACGTAAAACTCGTCGTCGGGAATGTAGACATGCACCACGCCGGTGATCGTGTCGGCTTTAGGCGGATAGATGTTCGGGAAATAGAGCACTTTCGTGGGGCCGTCCTGGATCCTGTCGCTGGGCACGTCACCGGCCACGCCGACGATGGTATAGTCAGGATCCCTGGACGGGCGAGCCCAACGCACTCGCCGCCCGATCGGGTCGTCGCGATCGAAGAGCGCACGCGCGAGCGACGCGCTCAGGATCACGCCGTGCCCGTCGCGGCCCGTGTCCTCCCAGCGAAACGTGCGCCCCTGCAGGAGCGGGATGCCCATGGCACGGAAATAGCCCGGCGTCGCGAAGCTCAACTCGGCGTACGGCCGGTCCCGTGAGCTGTCAGCCGCTCGGTCCGCCGCCGCGAGGCGAACGTTGTAGAACGACGGTACCGGCGTCACCGGAAAGCCGCTGGTGCTCGCGGCTTCCGCAGCCGCAACGCCGGGGATGGCACGCAGCCGCTCGAGCACTTCCTGATGAATGCGGGCGGTAGCGTGGTAGTAATTCTTCGTGCCGCTCGGTGGAAGCGGGAGCGGAAGGCGGAACGCGACGGCACCGTCAGGATCGAATCCCAGCCGCACGTGCCTGAGCCGCCAGAAGCTCTGCGCCATCAGAGCCGAACCGATCAGGAGTGCGAGCGCAAAGGCGACCTGCCCCGTCACAAGAACCGATCTGACGAACTGCTGGCGGTGCCCGGCCGTCGTGCGGCCGCCCCCCCCGGCGAGCGTGCCGGCCAGGTCGGGCCGCCGCCGCGCGCTCAGGAATGCCACGCCCGCGAGCAGGCCGGCACTCGCGAGCGAGAGGCCAAAGAAGACGGCCACGACGGTGAGGTCTACACCCACCTCGCGGAGGCGCGGAATGTCGTCCGGCGCGAAACCGAAGTGGACCCGGATTGCCGCGCTCGCCAGGACGAAGCCGAGCGCACCGCCAACGGCTGCGAGAATAACACCCTCAGTCAGGAAGCGACGCCCGAGGTGACGGTCTGTCGCGCCGAGCGCCTGCGCGACCGCGACCTCGTGCCGCAATCCCTCGGCGCGCACGAGGCTCAAGTTGGCCGCATTCGCCCAGGTGATGAGCAGCAGGAACCCACCGGTCGCGAGCAGGAGCAAGAGCGCCACGCTTACGTCGCCGATTATCGCGTCCTTGAGCGGTACCACCGCCCCGCGCAGCCCCATCGCTTCGAGCTGCGCCTGGGTCACGTCCGGGAAGGCGTCTGGCAGGGAGTGGACGAGGCGCTGCAGGTCTCGCCGGGCCTCCGCGAGCGACACCCCCGGCTTGAGTCGAGCCACCGCGCTGGCCCAGAGGGCGCCAAGGCCGGCTTTCGCCGCGTCGGACGACGGCCACCCGAAGGCCAGCCAGACGTCGGTCTCGGGGTGCGGGAAATGGAAACCGCGTTCCAACACTCCCACGACAGGTAGAGCACGTCGGTCCAGCTCGACCGTTCGCCCGACCAAACTGGGATCGGCTCCGTAGCGGCGGACCCAGAGGTCGTGGCTGATGAGTGCCCCGTGGACGACTCCAACGACCCCGGCCTCATAGTCCGACGGGTTGATCAAACGCCCGGCGGTTACGGCGGGACGGAGCACCGAGAAAACGCTCGGGGTCGCAAACGCCCACCGCACCCGCTCGGGCTGGTCGCGATCCGTCAGCGTCCCGACATGCTCCACGTAGACGCCGATATCTTCGAAAACGCGGTTGTGTGCACGGTAGTAATCAGCCGTGCCCACGGACACGCCGGTCATCGGTAGGTCGACGCGCGACGCCGCATGTCCTATTTCGACCAGGCGGCCTGCCTCGGTGTATGGAAGCGGCCTGATCAACACTGCATTCACGAGAGCAAAGACCGCCGCGGTCGCTCCAATGCCCAAGGCGAGCGTAAGAGCGACCGGCACCGAAAACCCGGGCTGGCGCGCCAGGCGACGCAGCGCGTGGCGCGCTTCGAATACCGAATCGCTATTCATATCGCAACGCCACCATCG
>Ga0209055_1000305_pt1 | contig 35115 bp, 27 predicted proteins | sample GraSoiAngelo_110_FD_185875 | JGI IMG/M metagenome (GOLD analysis project Ga0209055, IMG submission 185875) | Grasslands soil microbial communities from the Angelo Coastal Reserve, California, USA - 14_0903_12_30cm (SPAdes) (version 2) | ecosystem: Environmental > Terrestrial > Soil > Grasslands ... | reverse complement strand
GCGAAATTCGGCGAGCGACTCGATTGACGGCATCACGCTGAACGTTCCAGAGCCGCCACGGTCCAGGTTCTCGCCACCGTCCATGAGATAAATCGTATGTCCGGGGCGTTGGCCATTGAAGCTCACATTGGCATCACCGCCCACCGGAGTGGGTGTTTGAAAATCTGCCTGCAGGCTGGATGCGCCCGGCGTCAGATTCACCAACGTATAAATGCTCCGGCCATTGGTGGTCAGCTGTGAAACCTGTTGCCCGGTGATGACGTCGCTAACCTCGCCGCTGTCGGTCTGGACTCGGACCGCATTGGCTTCGACTGTGACTGTTTCCTGGGCTGCGCCCATCTGCATCGCGAAATCAATGCGGGCACGGTCGGCGACGTTCAGGACTACGTTCTTCCTCTCGACGATCTTGAACCCCGGGGCGTGGGCCTGAATGTTGTATTCGCCAATGGCCAGATCCGGAGCCACATATTGACCGGATTCATTAGTCTTCAGCGTACGACTCTGGCCGGTTTTGATGCTGGTGATGGTGATGGTCGCGTTCGGTACCACAGAGCCCGTGGGATCGGTAACCGTGCCGACGATGGTTCCTTCCTGAGCCAAAGTTAGAAGCGAAAAGCTACAGATGAAGAGTGCGCACAACGCCGCGAAGCGCGATGACCTCCAACGGCGCACTGCGAGGCCGCCACTCCCGGCAAACCAAAACGAGAGAGACTTCATAAGTTTCCTCCACGACGGATTCCGAACGCGCGACTCAATAGGGCTCCCACCGAAGCGGGACCGTTCCGAGCCTTGTATCGTCGTCTGCTCCGCTTGTCAAGAAATAAGTAGCACGGTAAGCACGATCTATATCGATTTAGACCTATGAAAACTCATAGCGGAACTGCGGAGCATCCTTGATCTTGTAAATTGCCTGTGCGAGACTCTCAGCCAAATGGGGATCGATAGGAATCGAAGAACCGGCAGGGCCGCTCATACGAAAAAGGGGAAGGCTACTGGGCTTAAAGAACTGGCCGATTACCTGGGACTGGCTCCCGCGACGGTTTCGCTGGTCATGAACGGGGCTGCCGTCGCCGATACGATTGCGCAACAGACCAAGGACCTGATCTACGAAGGCGCGCGCAAACTTAATTACAAACCAAATTTCCTGGCGCGCTCTCTGCGGACGGGGCGCAGCTTCACCATTGGCGTGATGGTGCCGGAGGTAAGCCAGGGGTACAACGCCACGGTGCTGAGCGGAATCGAAGATCACCTCCTGCAGGAAGGATACTTTTATTTCGTCGCCAGTCATCGCTTCCGGCAGGATCTGGTAGACGAATACCCGCAGATGTTCCTGCATCGTTCTTGTGACGGTTTGATCGTCGTCAACACCAGCTGGCGCCGTCCCTTACCGATCCCAGTGGCCACGGTTTCGACTCATGAGGAGGTGAAGGGTGTCACCAATATCGTGCTCGATCACCGCCGTGCCGCCGAACTTGCACTGCGCCACCTGGTCGAACTCGGCCACAGAAAAATCGCGGTTATCAAAGGGCAGGACTTCGTTCCGGATACTGAGGTTCGATGGAATGCCATCGCGGCGGTGGCTCAGGAATTGGGAGTTCCTATCTCCCTGAAGCTGACCGTCCAAATTGAGCGAAACTCCCCGTCACCGGAGCTGGGATACCGCGTCACTCAGGAACTGCTGGCCTCCGGCGAACCATTCACGGCGCTGTTTGCCTTCAATGATATTTCCGCGCTGGGTGCGATGCGCGCCCTCGACGAATTTGGCTGGCGCGTGCCCAAAGACGTCTCTGTGATCGGCTTCGATAACATCGAGACGGCTGCGTATCACATTCCCGGGCTCACTACGGTAGAGCAGCCGCTGCGCAAGATGGGAAAAATGGCGGCGGAAACTGTCCTGCGTCGTATTTCGCGGCCTGAGGACGAATTATCTCGTATCGCCGCCAAAATCATCGTGGAACCTGAACTCATCGTTCGCGGCACCACCGCGGCCGCGCCTTCGCATAAAACAAACTCCAAAAGAGCTCTACAGCTGAGCTAGGCAGCGAGCCCCCACGCCGGCGAGTCGCGGGGATACTCTTTCTGGTTTTTCGATGATCTTTTCCTGGGCGATTCGATGGTTTGGTCTTGACGCCATCTGGCGACCATGTTACAAGCTCACCTCTAAAACGATTTAGACGGTATTACCGCAAGCGGAGGCTGCGGCCGTCCGGGACCATCGGTGTTCATCGTTGCCTTTCGCTGCGCAGGAGACCTTCTATGCGTTTACGCATTCCCAGTGCCCTCACGGTTCTGATGGTTTCGCTTTGTACCGCTCTCGCCGCTTACTCGCAGACTACCAAGGCTGCCATTTCCCTCTACCTGGATACTTCCCAAACCGTTGACAAGCGCGTTGATGACCTGGTGTCGCGGATGACACTGGAGGAGAAAACCTCGCAGCTGGTCAACCAGGCTCGCGCCATTCCACGCCTCCAAGTGCCTGCCTATGACTGGTGGAGTGAGGCCCTGCATGGCGTAGCCCGAGCTGGTACGGCTACCGTGTTTCCCGAGCCGATTGGTCTGGCGGCAACTTTCGACGCCCCTCTCATTCACGACATGGCGGTTGTGATCGGCACTGAAGCACGCGCCAAGCATAACCAGGCGGTGCGTGCTGGCCACAGCGACATCATGGAAGGGTTGGACTTCTGGTCTCCGAACATTAACATTTTTCGGGATCCCCGCTGGGGGCGTGGCCAGGAGACTTATGGCGAGGACCCGTTCCTGACCGCCAAAATGGGAACCGCTTTCGTCACCGGGATGCAGGGCGATGACCCGAAATACTATCGCGTCATCTCCACTCCCAAACATTTTGCCGTGCACAGCGGCCCTGAACCGGCGCGGCACAGCATGGACGTTCCCGCGTCAAAACATGACATGGAAGATACCTACCTGGCGGCCTTTCGCGCGACGGTGATGGAAGGCCAGGCGGGGTCAGTCATGTGTGCCTACAATCGGGTCAATGGCGAGCCGGCGTGCGCCAATACTTTCCTACTCCAGGATCAATTGCGCGGGGCATGGAAGTTCAACGGATATGTTGTCTCCGACTGCGACGCCGTCGTCGACATTTTCAGCGGGCATCACTACACCAAAAACATGGCGGGAGCCGCTGCAGTCGCGCTCAAGACGGGAGTAGACAACGAGTGTGCCGATTTCTTTACCAAAGCGACTGGGAACTCCGATTACGTGAAGTATTTGGACGCGGTTAAGCAGGGTCTGATAACGGAAAAGGACATCGATACGGCGGTAAAGCGCTTGTTCACTGCGCGCTTCCGCCTGGGCATGTTCGATCCGCCGCGGATGGTGGCATATGCGCAGACACCAGACTCCGAGATCGACAGCCCAGCGCATCGGGAACTGGCGCTCAAGACGGCGCGTGAATCTATGGTGCTCTTAAAAAATGATGGCGTGGTGCCCTTGCGCGAAGACGTAAAAAGGATTCTGGTCGTCGGACCGTTGGCGCAAAACGCAGAGGTTTTGTATGGCAACTATAACGGTACGCCGTCGCGATCAACGACCGCGTTTGAAGGCATTCAGCAGCAGTTTGCCGCCGCGGCCGTTACTTTCGTGCCCGGCATGAATTTCCTGCGGGAAGAGCATCTCATCCCGACTTTGGTGCTGGCCACGCCAGATGGCAAACCGGGGCTCAGGGCGGAATACTTTTCCGGCACAGATTTCGCCGGAAAACCTACAGTCGTTCGCATTGACACATATGTCGATCTCCAACGATTCCATCCCGACAGATCGGCACTCAAAGTCCCAAAAGGCCTGACTGACTTTTCGGCCCGCTGGACAGGCTTCCTCACGCCCGCCGAGTCGGGCACCTATAAGATGGGCCTGCTTGGTTCTATGAACCGGTTATGGGTCGATGGCAACCTGATCGTGGATGATCTCGCGTTGCACGATCCCATCGCCAGCACAACCGCCATGCGGCTGGAGAAAGGGCGCCGATACTCAGTGAAGGTTGAATACGCGCGCGGCGGTTTTGGCACCCGCCTGGTTTGGCTTCCCCTCATCGCGGACCCCATCGGCGACGCGGTAATGGCTGCCAAGGAGGCCGACGTCGTGGTTGCGGTGGTGGGCATCACATCCCGGCTTGAAGGCGAGGAGATGAAAGTCGACTTGCCCGGTTTCAAGGGGGGAGACCGCACCAGCCTCGACCTGCCAAAGGAAGAAGAAGATCTTGTCGAGGCGCTGACGAGCAGCGGCAAGCCAGTGGTGATCGTTCTCATGAATGGCAGCGCGCTCTCGGTGAACTGGGCCAATCAGCACGCCAACGCCATTCTCGACGCCTGGTATTCAGGCGAGGAGGGTGGGACCGCCATCGCCCAGACGCTGGCTGGCGTAAACAATCCCGCCGGCCGGTTGCCCGTCACTTTTTACACGGGAATCGATCAGCTGCCTCCGTTTGAAGACTACTCGATGAAAAACCGGACTTACCGGTATTTCCAGGGCCAGCCGCTCTATCCTTTCGGTTATGGGCTGAGCTATTCGAAATTCGAGTACGGCAACCTTAAGCTCTCCAAGAAGGAACTCGATGCTGGCGATCCGCTGGGAGTGCAAGTCGATGTGAAGAATGTCAGCCAGAGGGAGGGTGACGAAGTCGTCGAACTATACCTGGACTTTGCCAATATGCCGGGAGCGCCAATTCGCGCGCTTCGCGCGTTCACTCGCATTCACCTAGGCCCGGGAGAATCGCGCCAGGTGAGTTTCGACCTGCCGCCGCAAGATCTCAGCCGCGTCAACGAAGCTGGCGACCGCGTCATTACCGCGGGCAGCTATCGCGTGACGGTAGGCGGCGGACAGCCGGGCACCGGAGCCTCTACTGCCCAGGACTCGTTCAGCATTCGCGGTGAACAACAATTACCGGAATAGCTGCTATGCTCTGGATCAGCGCTCATTAAATAACAACCATGGCGGCGCGCCCCTCCTTTTGCATAATGAAGTTGGACAACAAAATGGGAACATCGCTGACGTGCTCGATCTTGCCTGATGGTTTGGGCTGCTGTATCTCCAGGAAATCCCACTTTTTTGGCTGTGCCAAAACCGAGCACGAAGCGTGGATCATGGCTGAAGAGGAAGCTGTCGCCCGCTGTCTTTAACTAGCCGTGAGCGCTTCTGACCGTCCACCGGACCCAGGTCCCTAGGGCATCAATATTGCACTTGCGCCCGATTAGGCGTATTCCTACCCAAATCCTGACCACTGGAGGTCTGAGCCACGGCGCTGCCACCACTGAGGCAGGCAGCTGCCGCGAGGAGACGAACGTAGAAAAACGAAGCGGTGATTCATCATCAAGATCTCTCCCGGCAGTGTGATTCGTTGAGGGAATCTCTGAAGTGCGTTCAGCCTGAACCGGGGTGCTCTCCTGTGGCACGCCCGGGCGGGGCAGGCTGCATTTATACCGCGAGAAATGTAAATTCACCATAAAAGACGTATGTTTCAAATCGTGAAACGACCCTTTTTTGGCTTCAGCCGAAAAATGCCTCTGGGGAAGGTCCGTGGCTGCTCACATCCACAGCAGAGGTTGGCGGATTGGATAATTGCGAATGATCTCGGGCACAGATGGATCAGGGTTCAGGCGTCGCCAGATTAGAAAGCAGTCAGTTCTCCCCAAAGCAATTCCGGCGAACACGAGGCTAGGTTGACGCACCGGCCAGTTGTTCCAGTGCTCGACATCGTGACGATGCGGCCAAGCATTCTTGTTGACAATGTAAGGAAGCATGTACGCAATCGCCTTGGCGAAACCACGGCCGTCGGGCAACACAAAGCGAAATAGATTCTCACTGGGCGTGGAGAGGATCTGGCATACAGTTGCCATCACATCGAGGTTGAATAGGCAGTACCCGTATGGCTTGGTGCGACGTAATTCCAGCGGAAAACTGCCGTCATCGGCAACTTGGTTCGGCACCAGCACTTCTTGAAATCGGGTCCGGCAGAACGATGTGGCCGTGTGATTCTCTGTAAATCTAGCGAACTCGGCCACCTGTGCCACCCAGCAGGTGCCGTGGTTATTCTTAGCGTCGCGCTCTTGCTTTCCGTTTTCTGACGTGATCATCCAAGCCAAGTAGTCGACACACCATCTCCGAAGTCCGTCTAGGTCGCGCGGCTCGATTTGTTGCGAATCCTCCAGAACCGATGCAGCCCGGACCACCTCGACGAGGTGGACAGTATCAATGATCCCGGTGCCTCGCCCCGTCGTGCGTCCATGAATGGCTTGGGCATACTGCAAGCTAGGATTCATCAACGTCGCCGGATCCAGAAACCAGGCACGCAAGTGTCTGATCGCATGTCGAGCGTATCGTTTATCGCGCGTAATCTTCCATGCCGCGGTCAGTGCGGGAACCTGCAGGCTCAATCGAATCAGCGCCCGCCGGTGCTCACTGAAATTGTCCGGATTCGAGAAGCCGTCGCGTTGGATGTACGGCCCGCCGGGATTTTTGGGGTCGGGCCACCAGTAATCTCCCTCCGAGAAGTAATCGTGCCTGCCGCCGGAACTGCGCGGAGTGGAATACGCAGTGATCGTAACCGGGTGCTCTTTCAAGTATCGGTTGGCGGCGCTGAGAATCCGGTTTCGATCTATGGCCGCAACGTCAGGCACAGCAACTAGGGTGCCCCGCCCGAAACTCAGACGCGAAGAGGCAAGACAGGCCATCATCGAAGCGCTCTTACCACAGAATTCCCGGCGCGAAATCCGCACGAGCTATCCGTCCTCGGTTGATAATGCGCGTAATCTTTGTCGGGGTTGCAGGCACGGCCCGTCAGCTTGACTGCGAATGAATCGCAAGCCCATCAATTGCCTCCCGGGCTGGCTTCTTTCCGAATGCGGATGGCCAGCCGAAGGACTGACTCGCCGCTTTTGGTTCCAATCGTTTCGGCGGCCCTCTCATAAACTGCGTCGCCGTACCCAACCGAGGCCTGAAGGAGGCCGGAAGTCAGTTCCGTGGGATCGAGGCCGACAAGCTGCTTGTACTCCCATTTCTTTTCGCCGGTGGCACACGGAAGCAAGTAGTCAACCGCTCGGCGGATGCTTCGGGCATCGGAGGACTGGTAGTGCCAGAGATCACCTCCGACCACATCACCAAGCTGTGCCAGTTCGATCAGCCCGCGCAGATTCATGCAGCTGTAACTGAACGCTTTGGTTCTCTGTAACTCCAGGGATTGACGGCCGTCAGCTTCGATCTGTGCTGCGATTCGTTTGCTCTTTGCCTCTTCCATGGTCTTCCGCGCCCAATCCTGCTTGCCGACGAAGAGCGCGCAATCCGGCACCTGAACATGGTAGTGTGTGGTTATTGGCGGACGCTGCTTCGCCGCGGCCACTCGGGCTCTGCTGCAGCCACTCGAGAAAGCTGCCGAACCACTTCTCCATACCTTGCTGATCTTTCTCTGGCCAGACTTTCGGACCGGAAAGCACTCCCACAGCGTCGACGACCGCCACCAAAACATGGCTCTCAATGATTCAGCTCTTGCGACCGTAGTTGATTCCTGGAATACCTTGGGCGAAATTGAGAGGTTCGGATTCATGCGAGTGGCCGGCTCAAGGAATCACATGCGTAACAGCAGGGTCGCCCGTTCCGCACATGGTTGGTTGCCCATAAAGTACCAACCCAGGGCCAGTGCGCACAGTGGGGGACATCCGTCCCATCTGGTCGTGATCACTGATCTTGCAAATCTCCGGATTCGGCTCGCCATCGCGTCGAATATAAGGCAGGCCATTCGCAGTTTTCCGATTGGGCCACCAATGTGGGGTCTGGCTCATGTAATCATGCTTGTCTCCGGTTGGCGATACGATCTGCTTCTCGATCACCGAAAATTGCCGTTGCCTCCAACTTCTGATTCGTGTTTGTGGGAACAACGGAAGAAGCAGTCCTGTAAGAAACCACGAACATCAGTACCGAAAACCATCGGCGCGCTAATTGCTCCTTCCATCTAATGTCATTAGTGTCTCCAGGAGGTAATACTGTCCATAGATCAGCGGAGTGTCCGATGGGCGAGTTGACGATCCGTGCCGAAGCACTCCGGGAGGGGTTGGATCGTCCTTGGCGACCGGAGTCAGATAATGATCGATAAGCGACTGAGTGATGCGTTCGGCAGCTTCACGGAACTGCCGCGACTTCTCCGTATCGTTAGTGAGAGAAGAAAGCTGTAACAGCCCTCCAGCGGTTATTGCCGCGGCCGAACTATCCCGATTGCGAAACAGAACACCCTCATCCACGAAGTCGTACCAGGGAACACTGTCAGGCGGTAATTCAGCAAGGATGTAGTTCGCGACCTTTTCCGCGGTGTCGTAGAACCGCTGATCGCCGGTTGCCTTATAGGCCGTGGTGAAACCGTAGAGAGCCCACGCCGTCCCGCGTGACCAGGAGCTATCCGCCGAAAATCCCTGGTGTGTATGAAAGAACAAAGGCTGTCCGGACGCGGCTGAATTCTTCCAGACGATTTCCGAGTCGCCGCCGCCGTGAAGCTGAAGCTTCTGGCGATTGTCGCCCGGATTGTAGTGTACCGACTGGCAAACCGATCCGTCCACGCGCACCAGCAACTGCGATGATCGCAACGCATGGCTCAGAGCGATGTCCTTCCATTTGGAGTCGCCGGTCTCGTTCCATGCCCACCATAAGAGCTGCAAGTTCATCATCGTGTCGATAATGGTGTCGTCGCCACCGACCTCCCAGGCGGCAATCATTCCGGTGTTCGGGTTGTAAAGCTCGACCAGTCGTTGAGCGGCACGCAGCGCGCTCTGTTTGTACCTCGGATCCCCGGTCGCTTCAAATGCGGGAACCGAAGCATAGAAATAAAGAAAGCCGGCGTCGTGATTCTGGCTACTCTCTTGGCCCAGTAGGATTGAGGTCCCCAACTCCGCCCAGTGGCGATACTTGGGATCGTTGGTTACTCGGTACATCTTCCACAATTCACCGGTCCAAAAGCTTCCGGTCCAGAAGTAGCCACGTTGTTTACGCCATTCGCCGGATGTGTTGTCGCCTTCCGTGAAGAATCCCTCGCCTGCCCGGGCGGTAATTGGTTCATTTCTCATTTTCAGAATCGGTTCCCATTTTGTCGCCGTGCGATCAATCTCCTGGCGCAGGAGTTCGATGGCTCTTCGGTAAGATTTACGCGATCCTGGGGTCAGTGTGTCGGAGGGGGCAGATTGCGGCGCTGCCGCGGTTGAAAGCACTCTTGCCGTGGATGGCTGGTTCAGGCGCACGGCTGTCTGCCTGACCAAATCGAGAAAAGCATCTTTTGACTCGATCAGGGAGGGCGATTTCGGCACCTGCACGAACCGCCGCATATCATCCGGTTTCGCCAGAGCAGCAAGATCACCTGTTCTCTCCTGGTCCCAAGCCGCAGCGACATACCACGTGGCTGTTGCCGTTGAACCAGATAGCGGGAATGTTAGAAGCCGATTGGCAGCGTCCTCCCGCACGGATCCATTTACGCCCACGAGAATGACCTCTAAGCCGAGATTCGTGCCCTTGAGCGCTTCGGTCGCAGTCTTTCCAGGCATGAGCACCTGCTCACCATAGGTTGCGATCCACGGTGGGAGCGAATTTGGCGCGGATCGGAATCCGGGCACGTCCTTTTTGAGCGGCAACCCGGTTGCGAACTCAACTCCGTCGGCGCCTTGCGCCACGATCGTGTGATAGAAGCCGCGATCTCCAGCCCACTGCGTGATCCGCGATTGCAGGGTAACGCTCCCACTGCCCACTTTCCATCCGCTGTACGTCATTTCCACAATGGCACGAACTGGACCCGTAGAAACCACTCGGTACTTGCGGCTCGCAACGTCGGATACCTTCACCAGCTTTCCGTCGATCCAAGCTCCGACCGCCCCAATGCCGAGCGCGTCACCGATCTTGTATATGTCCCGTCCATACGGAGACTCGGCGTGGTAATCGTACTCAGGGGTGGCGAACATACGAAGCAAAAGTGATTCCCTACTCTTGCCGTAGAGATCAATGGCATTTCTCGAATCGAAGTACAACCGCCACGCATTCACTTCGGATTCCCAGCCGACGCCTTCGATCTTGCTGGCAAAAAGCGCGTCGGTTCTCATGGGATATTCGCGGCGCAGCCGGAATATGCGAGTGGGCTCACCGTAGCTGACCGTGACAATCCGTGTCTGTTTCGGTCCCAGGTCAATCTCGAAGGCGAGTTCGTCAGCCGTATGGTCACTATCGAGATCGTCGACTTGCGAAGGCAATTCCGTGGCCTCTAATGTGGCGCTGTCTTCTTCTAGGGTTGATGCATTCGTAGCGGTTACGATCAGAGAGCCCGCATTCAGTGATGGCACGACCCTGCGAATTTGCGCAAGGGGTACGACGATTTCTTCCGCCGGGCGCATCTGGGCGCTCGGATTGGTAATCGCCAACTTGATCCCGAACAGATGTGGGTTCGCCCAAGTCGAGGTCGCCACGAGCGTCATCGCGGCGCCCGCCCAGAAAACGTGCATTTTTCTCTCCCGGGAGATTCTCAGTTTGCAAGTGGTTCTGGCCATATCTTGTGAAGACGTCAATCGCTCTTCAGTCGTCCCATGCTGGCGCCGCGATGTTCGACCCTCGAACGACGATACGGTCTCCGGTGTGAACCCCAAAGTCGTTGTCACTGCAGGTGACTCAGGGGATCAATTGCACCGTAGATCGGCTCGTAATTCTTTGTTCGTTCATGATTAGAAATGCACCGAGTCCGTGGAGGTCATCCGCGTTCTTCTCCAACGTCGTCACTCTCAAGATGCGCCAGAAAACGGTAGGCTGTGCTCTTGTTGATTGAAGTTTGTTTCGCTGAAGTCCGCTGGGCGAGCGGTGAAGAGTTCCCAGAATTCTGAGGACTTTCATCACCACACCCACGGGAGCTGACTTTGATTCACGGGTTCGGATCACAATTGCGCCTTCCTTTTGCGCACTTGGCCTGGAGGCCGGGGGCTTTGACTTGCCAGTTGTTTTACATGATGAAACTATAATTTTCAATGTTGAATACGGCTTCTTCACATGATATAGGTGCCCATCGCGTTATTTTCTACAGTGACCCTGGGGCCCGTTCCCAGATCCGAAGTTGCAAGATGTAGCCGTAGTGCCCCAGGAACTTCGACTGAGGCAAAGAACATGCGAGCCGGCAGGTTTCACGTCCTTTCGTTGGTTATCGTTCTAATTTTGTCCACCGGCGATTCACTCGCGCAGACCGCCACCGGAGCTGTGAACGGAACGGTGACGGATCAATCGGGGGCAGTGGTCAGCGGCGCCAGGGTCACGCTGTCCAATCAGAAGACCAACATTGGCCGTCAAACAGCGACGAGTCTTAGTGGCTTCTTTCTGTTCATCAATGTTCCGCCCGGGGAATATGCGCTTCGCGTAACCCGTGAGGGATTCAAGCAAATTGATGTTCCCAACTTACTGGTCAATGTCAACCAGACCCTTACTCAGAACCTGCGCCTGGGTGTCGGCGGCAGCACTGAAGTTGTCGAAGTCGAAGCCGAGTCTCAGCTGGTCGACAGCACGACGACCGAACTCGGAACGGTAATCCCCCAGAGAGTCGTCAACGACCTGCCGCTGAATGGCAGAAACTTCACGCAGCTTCTGACCCTTGCCCCGGGCGTGACACCGGTCTCAACGGCGCAAAACCGGAGCATCGGCTGTTGCGAGGGCAATGTCGGGCTTCCCGGATCAGGTTTTTCGGACGCATCTTTTCATGGACAGGAGAATCGCTCGAAGCTTTATTTCTTCGACGGAATTATCAACTCAAACATTCGCGGGCCGACATATATCGTGATTCCGAATATCGACCTCATTCAGGAGTTCAAGGTCGTCGGTCACGATTCCAAGACTGAATTCGGGGGCGCAACTGGTGGTGTGGTGAACATGGTTTCCAGTTCAGGAACCAACAGCTTTCATGGCAGCGGCTTTGAGTACGTACGCAACAATTTCTTCGACGCTCGCGACAGCTTTGCAGACAAGAATAGCAGTGGCCCCGCACCCTTTCGGCAAAATCAGTTTGGGGCAACTATTACCGGGCCGATCATCAGGCAAAAGACTTTTTTCTCCGCCGGGTACGACGGGTGGAGGTTCAGCCAGCCAAGTCAGTATTTTTCCTACACCCCCACGGCCACCGAGCTCACCGGAGACTTTACTCAGTCCACCAGCAGCGCCGTACAGCACAATCTGTTCAACCCCTACTCCACCCGGCTGGTCAGCGGCAAATTTGTCCGCGATCAGTTCCGTTGCGATGCTGGCGGGAATCCGCTGCCCATAAACGCCAGCAACCAGCAGGATCAGACCACGGGGGCGCCATGCAACAAGCTTCCGCAGGGATTGATATTCACGCCGATGCGGAAGTTCTTTCAGACCTACTCGGCTACTCCAAACCTGGCGGGCGATCTGACCAACAATTTTATCCAGAACCGTTCGACGACGAATAACTCGAATAGTCTTCAAATTCGTGTTGACCATCGCCTTCGGGGAAGCGACACCGTTTTCTTCCGCTACACCGAACAACGCGTCTCCGTCCTAACCCCCATAGGTGAAGTGGCTTACACCGGCGGCGGATCACAGGGGAGAAATTACGGCGGTGGATGGACTCACACCTTCGGGCAATCGGTGGTGCTCGATGTGCGTGCCGGCTATGCCGGCAGGCCGGGGGTCGACGCTGCCCAGCAGAATCAACACCCCGCCGGTCTCAACCCGATGACGGCCGCCGGGTTTGGCGATATTTCCAAGTACAACGGCATGCTGGTCAGACTGGCAACCACCGAATGGACCAACGGTGGCAACAACGATTTCGGCATCCGAGGAGCCGCACCTCGTGAGAATCCGAACTGGAGCATTACTCCAAATGTGAGTTGGCTCACAGGTCGCCACAACATCAAAAACGGCTTCTGGTTCATTGATGCCAAGCGAATCCAGCAGAACACCTACCAGCGTTATACGTTTGCCGACGACCAGACCGGCAATCCATCAGCGGCTTCCGGAACCACGGGGCTATCTTTGGCTTCCGCTTTAATAGGACTTCCAACTTCCTTCAGCGGCGAGCTGCCACAGTTGAACGGGGGACCAGTCAAGTTTAAGTACGCCGCCTGGGCGGCGTATCTGCAAGACGAATGGAGAGTCAAGCCTTCTGTCACGCTCACCTTTGGTCTGCGTTACGACTATCTGACTCAGCCGCAAACCTTGGACGGCCGTCTCTGGAACGCCCTCGATATCCCGAACCAGCGTTGGATCATAGGCGCCGACAAGATGCCGGAACTTTGCAGTCTGGCCGGCCGATCGCCATGTATTCCCGATGCTTTCTGGGCCGATCCCCACCTCAGCAACGTGGTGCTCGCCGGCAAGAGATTTTTCGCACCGGGACCGGTTAAAGACAATTGGGGGCCCCGGCTGGGTATCGCTTGGGCCGTCACGCCAAAAACAGTTGCTCGCGGGGGTTATGGCTTGTATTGGGACGCGGTCCCGGCGAGAAGCCAGTATGCGCAGAACGATCTTGAGTTGGCGGTATGGCCGAGCACGACGGCGTTTGCCGGCAACGTCAACACCAGTGCCGACTTTACTGGCGGAACACAAAAACTGATCACCGATCTCGAAGGACACTTTCCTACCCCTCTTCCAACCACCAACCCCTGGAGGCCTAATAACACCTTCGGCGACGATCCCAAATATAAAGACGGGTATTCGCAGCAGTGGAATTTTGAGATTCAGAGAGAACTGTCGGCGAGCGTGATGCTATCGGCGGCGTACGTGGGAAGCAAGAATGGAAGACTCCCTTACACCGGACTCGCGAACGCTGCTGGGCAAGCCTCGCCGAACGGAACGGCCCCTTCCGCAATCGACGCTCTTCGTCCGATGCCCTGGGTAAATGCAAACATTACCTATTCCCGTAGCATTGGTTTCTCTCATTACAACGCTCTCGAGACCCGTATGCAGCGCCGCTTTACCAACGGACTCAGCTCGTTGGTGTCCTATACTTGGAGCAAGTCGACCGACGTCAGCAGCGGATACTTCAACGTCGAAAACGGGACTGGGGGTGGTTCAACCGTCCAAAACTTTTATGATCCCAACACCGCTCGCGGTCTCTCCAGCTATGACATCGCCCACTTCCTCTCCTGGGCCACTGTGTACGACTTGCCGTTTGGCATGGGAAAGAAATGGCTTTCGAGCGGACCCGGATCGTGGTTTCTCGGGAATTGGCAGGCGAATTACATTTTCCAGATTCGCTCCGGGCAGCCCTATAGCTTGCAGGTGACCGGCGACATAGCCAATCTCAAGGGAAGCGCGCCGAACATCGGAAACTACGCGCGTCCTAACCTCATCGCCGATCCCTTCAAGGCTGGACCGGTGCCATCGAATCCCGATCCCGGTTGTGCAAGCACGGTTTCGAATGGGGGAAAAGCTGCTGACGCGGTGCACAACGCCACCAATTGGTTCAATCCCTGCGCGTTCTCGGTGCCATCAGGCTCCTTCGGCGATTCGGGCCGGAATGCGTTCCGCTTCCCGCATGTTACGAACCTGGATTTTTCACTATTCAAAACAGTTCCCGTAAGAGAGCGCCTCAGCTTGCAAATGCGTTTCGAAGCGTTCAACGTCTTCAATATCCAGAATTGGAGCGGACCGTCAAATGTCACCATCAATTCGGGAACTCTGATCAGCAAAACCGCAGGCCAAGTAACCGGACTACAGGGAAATCCGCGTCAGCTACAGTTTGGTTTGCGACTGATGTTCTAACTCCAGGCTGAGTCGAAGCAGGCAGAAAATCGAGGCTCGATTCATGGCTTGCTGCCGCCAAGCTCGTGCGCAACCGCAGGCCAAGAACGAGAACTAACTACCTATGATGACAAATTTGTGCAGGGCATCCATTGCGACGAGCCGAAGTACGACAAACCAAGGGCTACGTTCAAGCAGTGTGAGCTTGTGCGGACCGTGACGGACGTCACCGCGGGCTACCCACAAGTGGTTCATCTCTGGGGATGGCAATATCGAGGCAAAGACACGGGCTATCCTGCGGTGGCGCAGGTAAACGAAAGGCTTGGAGGATATGACCGCTTGCAGCAGTTGATGCATCGCGGCCGTGAACTCAATGCGAATATCACCTTCTCCGATAACTGCGATGACGCTTACCGTTCCAGTCCGGCATGGGATCCAGGCATCATTGCTCGCCGTCCGGACGGTAAACTGTGGGAAAGAGGCAACTGGGCCGGGGAAAATTCCTATATTGTTGGCCTCGCCAAGAACATGACAGAACCTGGACGACGGCGAGTCCAGTACACCTGCGATCGCTACAAGCTGAGGGATACCACACACATCGGTGTGCTCTCCTACTTTCCCATCCGCAATGACTGGGAGCCGGCCCACCCCGCAGGTGGCGTAAAGAACCTGGTTGATGGCCGGTACAAGATGTTGGAGGAGTTTGCGCGACGCGGTGTTGACGTCAGTTCCGAGGCGATACGTTATACGTTCATCGGCACGGTCAGTCTATTCTGGCATATGCCGCGGCCCGCACCCTGTCCATTTGGCGGAAAGCCGATTCCTTTAATGGCGGCGATTCACCGTCATAGCGCCGTTTGGGGAGAATGGGGCACGAGCCGACCGGATCGCGTGCTGAATTGTCTTTTCTCCAGCAATTCTCCCCACGCAATGGTCGGCACTGAGGTAGACTTCGCCTCGGTGTTGGATTCGTTTTACCTGGTACGGCTTCCCTGGTCGAAACTCCACCGACGGGGCATTACAATACAACATTTCAGCGCGATGGCAATCGCACCCTCATCGGTCTGGATGGCGACGCCACGGTCGATCTCGATTGGGAAAACCACACGTACAGCATCAAGGTCGACGATCTGGAGATTGCAAGTACGGGAGGCACATGTGTCACTCGACAAAGAGCGCATTGTCTTCTATAGCGTCAAGGCGCGCGAGCTGAGCTTTCCTCTTCCGGAGGGCTGGACGCCGAGCGAGATGATCGCTACCCGTTTGTCGGTCGACCAATCGACAAATGCCCACTTTCGGATCCAATCGGGCCGGGTGACTCTTCGCGTCCCATCTCGAGTTCCGGTGATCGTCCACAGAGATCGCAAGGCCAAAACAACACTGGAACTGAAGGCTGGCGCCTGACTGAAGGACTGAAGGCACTGAAGGCGTGCCAGGTTGACACCGAAGAGAGTTCGTGACAACCTGCATGGCAATACTGATAAAACACTTGTTCTAGCATGCGAAACGACAGGCTCGGCAGCGTTTCCGGTTGAAACCTAGCCCCAGCTGGCAATATGAAAGCGGAATCCATCGCGGAGAGAGTCTTGAAGATCCACCCGGATGACAACGTGCTCGTGGCGCTTGTGCCTTTGCGGGCCGGTGAACAGATTGCGGACAGCGCGGGCACATTTACATTGGTGTCTGACGTCCCGCCTAAGCACAAAGTGACAACCCGAGACTTGGCTGCAGGCGCTCCAATCGTCATGTATGGAATCCCGGTCGGTAGGGCACGGAAGCCGATTGCTGCAGGCGAACCGATTACCACCCTCAACACGCGGCACGACTCGATGGCGGTCAAGCCGCGAACCGCCTCTTCCCCCTGGGTTGCTCCCGAGGTCGGCCGCTGGCGCAAAAAACGGTGGTCGGGATACTACCGCGAAGACGGTCAAGTTGGCACAAGAAATTACTGGATTGTGATTCCCCTCGTGTTCTGCGAGAACCGCAACATTGACACCATGCGGCAGGCGTTTGTCGAAGAGCTCGGTTTCGCGCCACCCCAGAAATATCGGGCAATGGTGAAGCGGCTTGTGCAGCTATACCAGGAGGGGCATTCGGGCCGGATTGTCGGCTCTCAAGTGCAGGAAACCTTGGAGTCGTCCCCGTCATCGAGTGTGTTCCCAAATGTGGACGGCATTAAGTTCCTGACTCACCAGGGTGGTTGTGGTGGAACCCGCGACGATGCCCGCACCCTGTGTGGGTTATTGGCCGGATACATCCATCATCCAAATGTCGCGGGTGCAACCGTTCTCAGCCTTGGCTGCCAAAACGCTCAGACCGAAATTCTGCGTGAGGAATTGGCAAAGCGCGATCCTCGCACCGGCAAGCAGGTGGTAGTCCTCGAACAACAGCGGCTCGGAACCGAGTCAAAGCTGTTGTCGCAGGCGATAGAGGAAACTTTTCTCGGATTGGTAGGGGCCAATGAGGCGCAGCGGACTTCTGCTTCTTTGACATCCCTCACTGTCGGCTTAAAGTGCGGCGGGTCTGACGGTTTCTCGGGGATCTCCGCCAATCCGACTTTGGGCCAGGTTTCGGACAAATTGGCAGCGATGGGCGGACGAACGATTCTGTCCGAGTTCCCTGAGTTGTGCGGCGTTGAGCAGGAGTTGGTGAATCGTTGTATTTCTGACGAAGCTGCTGATCGTTTCCTGTCGCTGATGACGGCCTACAATTCCCGCGCACAGGCCGTCGGTTCCGGTTTCGACATGAATCCATCGCCGGGAAACATCCGCGATGGCCTCGTCACCGACGCGATGAAATCGGCAGGCGCTGCCAGGAAAGGAGGGGCGTCGCCTATCACCGCCGTTCTTGACTATCCCGAATACGCAACCCAGTCCGGTCTTAATTTGCTTTGTACTCCAGGTAATGACGTGGAGGCAGTAACTGCACAGGTAGGTTCCGGCGCCAACATCGTCCTGTTTACCACGGGTTTGGGAACTCCAACCGGGAATCCAATCGCTCCGGTCATCAAGATTTCGAGCAATACTGCACTGGCCCAGCGCATGCCTGACATCATCGATTTCGATTGCGGCCCCATCATCTCCGGCCAATCCACGGCGGAGGAGTCGTCCGAGGCTCTGCTCGACCTCATGCTTCGCGTAGCGAGCGGTCAGGTGAAAACTAAAGCCGAAAGGCTCGACCAGGACGATTTCATTCCGTGGAAGAGAGGAGTATCCCTCTGACCGTATCCATACTGACCGTATCCATAGATAACGGCTTATTTCGTCTTCACGGCAAGGTCGCTGTGATTACCGGCGGTGCAAGTGGAATCGGGCGAGCGATTGCAGAAACGTTTGCTGGCCATGGGGCCTGCGTCAGACTCATCGATCCGGACCTCGATTGAGCCGAGCAGGTTTCCGCCTCGATGGCGAAGGGCAGAGGTTCGGCCAGTGCCCGCCGCTGCGACGTCCCCTCTCACTCGGAAGTGCGTCAAGCGTTTCAGGAGATGCTGCGCGAGTCGCCCATCGACATTCTCGTGAATAATGCAGGAATTGCACAAAGTAGGCAACCTCGAGGGCACGTCGGACGAGGACTTCGACCGTATTTATAGGGTGAACGTGAAAGGCGTATACAACTGTCTGTCCGCGGCACTGCCGGCAATGAAGAAGCGGCGGACGGGAGTAGTTCTGAATATGGCGTCGATTGCCAGTTCGGCGGGACTGCCCGACCGCTTTGCCTATTCGATGGGCAAGGGCGCCGTTCTGGCCATGACCTATTCCGTTGCACGTGACTATATCAGTCACAACATACGTTGTAACTGCATCTCGCCGGCACGAGTGTTCACGCCCTTGTGTGGCCGGATTTGTCGAACAAAACTATCCCGGCCGCGAGCGCGAGATCATCGGCAGGCTCTCGCAATCGCAGCCTATCGGGCGAATAGCTGAACCTCGCGAGGTGGCATTGCTCGCGCTGTTCTTATGTTCGGACGAAGCCTCGTTCATCACCGGGGTGGATTATCCGATTAATGGCGGATTCATTAACATCCGCTGATTGAACTATTTTGGTTCGCGATCGATGTGGGGACACCGAACCTTTTCGCATGAGAATCGACTCTCATCAGCATTTTTGGAAGTTTAATCGGACTCGTGACAGCTGGATCACGGACAACATGGCTGTGCTGCATCGTGATTTCTTGCCTCACGACCTAATCCCCGAACTCGAATCCCACAACATAGATGGTTCTATCGCTGTACAAGCCGACCAATCGGAGGCCGAGACCAGATTTCTGCTGGATTTAGCTTCAAAATTTCCACAGATTCTCGGCGTCGTAGGCTGGGTGGACCTCTGCTCTCCCGGCGTCCACGAATCATTGCAAGTCTACGCTAATTGCAGAAAGCTTCGCGGAATTCGTCATATTGTGCAGGCTGAACCCGACGACCGCTTCCTGCTCCGCGAAGCTTTCGTCCGCGGTATTTCCTGGCTGGGCCATTTCGGTCTTACCTACGACATTTTGGTTTATGCACGCCAACTCCCTGCTGCAGCGGAATTGGTAGCCAAGTTTCCCGACCAGCTCTTTGTCGTTGACCACATAGCCAAACCTGAAATTAGAAATAAGAAGATATCCCCTTGGCGCCAACACATCCGCGAAATTGCAAAACATCAAAACGTGTATTGCAAAATCTCTGGCCTGATCACGGAAGCCGACTGGCAGAACTGGTCGGACCAGGACATCGTGCCCTATCTCGACATCGTCTTCGACGCATTCGGGGTCTACCGTGTGATGTTCGGGTCGGATTGGCCAGTCTGCCTGCTAGCGGGAAGTTACTCACGGGTGGTCGATTTAATCAGCAGGTATGCGGAATCGTTTTCCGAAACCGATCGGGCCAACATTTTTGGTCTAAACGCAGCGCGTTTTTACGGACTTTAGGAAAAGTTTTTGGATGGACCTCACCCTGAAAGACAAGGTTGTACCCATAACTGGCGGGGCCAAAGGCATCGGGGCTCAGATTGGCAGAACCGTCGCGGAAGAAGGCGCCATCCCCGTTATCGTCGACAAGGACCAGAACTCAGGGCAGGAGCTCGAATGTAAACTCCTCCGGCAGGGAGCCCAAGCGAAACATATTGCACTGGAACTCGCCGATGCGCCGCGATCGCGTGAGGCTGTGGCCCGAACCCTTGAAGCTTTTAAGCAGATCGATGCGCTCGTCAATAACGCCGGGGTAAACGACAAGGTCGGACTCGAGCACGCATCGCCCGAAGGCTACTGCGCGTCGCTGCGACGCAATCTTCTTCACTATTACGAAATGGCGCATTTTGCTTTGTCCGCCTTAAGAAATTCGCCAGCCTGCATTCTTAATATCGCATCCAAGACAGCTCTTACAGGCCGGGGCGGAACTTCTGGATGCGCGTCTGCTAAAGGCGCGATTCTCGCCCTCACCCGCGAGTGGGCCGTTGAACTGCTCCCTTGTGGGATTCGAGTGAGCGCGATTGCTCCGGCTGAGGTCATGACGCCCCTCTATCAGCAGTGGCTCAGCACATTCCAAAATCCTGAGCAGAAACTTCAGGAAACGGTCTCCAAGATTCCGCTCGGAAAACGCATGACCACGGCCGCAGAAATCTCTGCCATGGCAGCTTTTCTCATTTCGGATAAGACGAGCCACATCACAGGACAGCATGTTTTCGTCGTTTTTGTGCAGCACACTTCACCCGGCACTTCCGAGAAATTGGCGGCAAATTATCTGAAATTCCATTTACTCGGATTCATGATCGGACGCTTCGCCGGATCCGCCGTAATGAAGGTCATTGCCGCGCCGCGCCTGCTTTTGATCTTTGCTGCCGGAGCTCTCATTTCCCTTCTGGTGGTTATCAGTACCTCCGGGCTTGCTCCCATCTGGGCCCTCGTCTTCATCGGCTTCTTCCATTCCATTATGCTCCCAACGATTTTTGCTCTGAGCGTAAAGGGACTGGGCAGCTACACCAAACGCGGCTCTTCCCTGCTGGTGATGTCGATTATTGGCGGCGCAATGATTCCCGCTCTCATAGGCTACATCTTCGATGCGAGCAGTATTCAGCGAGCTTTCATCGTTCCGCTGGCCTGCTATGTGTACGTCTTGTACTTCGCATTGCGTGGATATCGCCCCGTTACTGTTGAACAGGCAGGCGGAACGGTCAGGTTGGGAGTCGAAGCCCGATGAAACGTTACTGTCTCGCGCTCGATCTCGCCGACGATCCGCAGCTCATTCGTGAATACAAGCGGCATCATGAAAACGTTTGGCCCGAGATACTCCAGAGCCTTCGAGACTCCGGCATCGAGGACCTCGAAATCTATCTTCTCGGTACTCGGCTCTTCATGATTATCGAAGCCAACGACCGCTTCAGCTTTGACCAGAAAGCGCAGGCTGACCGCAAAAATTCCAGGGTGCAGGAGTGGGAGCAGTTGATGTGGAAATTCCAACGGCCGCTTCCGCAGGCCAAGCCCGGAGAAAAGTGGGTGCTGATGGACAGAATTTTCAAACTCGCGCCTTAAACGACTTGCGCTAAGGAGCACATCTTCGAAATGAATAATCTCTTTACTCGCCGTACGTGGCTCAAAAGTTCGGCCTCCTTGCTTGCCGCCGGCGCGTTAACGCCTCGGACAGCGCAAACACAGGCGCCACAGCCGGCACAGCCTCCCGCTTCTGCCCCCCAGGACGCTGATCGCGCCCGGCGTATGCAATGGTGGCACGAAGCACGGTTCGGCATGTTCGTCCATTGGGGTCTTTACAGTGTTCTCGGGCGGCACGAGTGGGTAATGGAGAACGAAGGAATTCCGGTGAGTGAATACGCTCCTCTGGCCAAGAAATTTCAACCGACACCTCACGCGGCGCGCGCTTGGGCAAGGCTCGCCAAGCAAGCGGGGCAGAAATACATGGTGATGACTACCAAACATCACGAGGGGTTCTGCAACTTCAATACGAAGCTCACCGACTACTGCGCACCCAAGCAGGGCCCGGGTCGCGACTTGGTTGCCGAGTATGTCGAGGCCGCCCGTTCCGAAGGTCTGCGGGTGGGCTTCTACTATTCGCTAATGGATTGGCATCATCCTGATGGTGCCCGCTGTGCTCAGGATGAAGACGCTCGCAAACGCTTCGTCGAGTACACACATGGCCTCATACGCGAGCTGATGACCAACTACGGTAAGGTTGATGTTCTCTGGTATGACGTAGCTTGGCCGCTCAGCGCTGATCAGTGGGAGTCTGAGCGCATGAACAAGATGGTCTTCGAATTACAGCCGGACATCATCGTCAACAATCGGAACAAACTCCCCGGAGACTTTTCCACTCCTGAGCAACACATCACTGCCGAGACCAACGGTCGCGCATGGGAAACCTGCATGACGCTGAACGACAGCTGGGGATACCAGCGTGCCGACGATGCCTGGAAGACTCCGAAACAGGTGATTCGCAACCTGGTCGCCTGCACTCGCGACACCGGCAACTATCTTTTGAATATCGGCCCCAAGCCGGACGGATCCATTCCCGAAGAATCAGTGCGTATTCTCTCCGAAGTCGGCCACTGGATGGATCGAAACGGACCGACCATATACGGCTCCGATCCGTGCCAGGTCCGCCGCAGCAATTACGCCAGCTTTACCCGCAAGGGCAACACGCTTTACATGCACGTGCACTTCTGGCCGGGTGAAACCGTCGCCCTGAGCGGCCTCATGACGGGAGTTAAAGGGGCCCGTTTGCTGGCTTCGGACAGAAAAGTCCAAGTCCAGCAGGACAAGTTCCGCGTCCGGTTCACCGGATTGCCCGTTGAAGCTCCGGACCATCCCGTCGCCACGATCGCCATCGAATGCGAATCAGAGCCAACGCAGGACAGCATCTTGGTGCGCAAGGAAAAGCCGCGCGACGGAATCTGATCCAGATAACGACACGCTCCTCTCTCAAACGGGACGTGGATCTAGCTAGACCAGGAAAGAATGCCAGATGGTTCCGATTCTCATACGAATTAGGCTCATTTAGGAGGGCTAGGAATGGATGGGCAAGGCATGGGTCGCCGTAGAGACTTTCTGAGGCTGGCAGGGGCGGGCTTAACCGCCGTGACAACCGCAGGAGCCTTGGGCCGCGAAGCGGGAGAGCAGGTGGCTCCCTCGGCTTCCGGCGTCGGCCAGAGCAGCACATTCGATGTTCGCAAGTATGGCGCCAAAGGAGACGGTAAAACCATCGATACGGCCGCCATAAATAGTGCAATTGATGCTGCCGCCGCTACCGGTGGAGGAACCGTACTGTTCCCCGCGGGTATCTATGCCAGTTATTCGCTTCATCTCAAGAGTCATGTCGGCCTTTACCTCGACTCCGGAGCAGTCATCCTCGCCGCTGCCGTTCCGCTCGAAGGCACAAGGGATGGATACGATCCAGCGGAGCCGCAAGGTCCGTGGGAAATGTACCAAGACTTCGGCCATAATCACTGGCACAACAGTCTGATGTGGGGTGAAAACCTGCACGACGTTGCGATCGTCGGCCCAGGATTGATTTGGGGAAGGGGCTTAAGCCGAGGGCTGGGGCGCGATAAGGACTTGCCCTCGACCAAGAACCCCGGCGTGGGAAACAAAGCAATCGCCCTGAAAAATTGTCACAACGTTATTCTTCGCGACTTCTCTATCCTCCAGGGCGGCTGGTTCGCGATTCTCGCCACCGGCGTCGACAACCTCACTGTCGACAACCTCAAGATCGACACCAATCGTGATGGCATGGACATCGACTGCTGTAAGAATGTTCGCGTTTCAAATTGCAGCGTCAATTCCCCATGGGACGATGGAATCTGTGCAAAGAGCTCATTTGCCCTTGGCTACGCGCGAGCTACGGAGAATGTCACCATCACGAATTGCTATGTGACAGGCAACTATGAACTCGGCACGATGCTGGATGGAAGCTTCAAGAAGTTTGGTCCCGAATTCAAAAACCACAACACCGGACGCATCAAGTTCGGCACGGAGTCAAACGGGGGATTCAAGAACATCACGGTCTCGAATTGTGTTTTCGATGGATGCCGCGGACTCGCGTTGGAAGCAGTGGATGGGGCTTTGTGTGAAGACCTTAGCTTCGTCGGAATTACCATGCGCGATCTGACCAGCTCCCCTATGTTCCTTCGCCTTGGAACACGTATGCGGGGTCCGAAGGACGCCGCCGTCGGTAGCATGAAGCGCATCCTCATCAGCAATGTCACCAGCTGCGGGGCGCTTCCGGAACTCTGCTCCATCATCAGCGGAGTACCCGGCCACCTCATCGAAGACCTGAAGATCAGCAACATCTATCTTCACCAACGCGGCGGTGGCACACGGGAGATGGCCAGCCTGCAACCACCGGAAAAAGAAGATGCCTATCCCGAGCCAACCATGTTCGGGCCACTGCCTGCTACCGGGTTCTTCCTTCGCCACTCGAAGAACGTCGAGTTCTCCAATGTTGAAGTCGCAACTGAGAAACCCGACCTCAGGCCCGCTTTCTGGCTCAGCGACGTCGATGGTGCGGATTACTTCCGCGTCAAGTCGCCCAGAACCGCCGGTGCTCCGGTGTTTCACCTCAACGATGTGACGAACTTCAGGGTGCTTGGCAGTAGAGAGGTGAAGGATACCGATCTCGATAAAGTTCAGTTCCAGGAGTTACCTCCTCGGTCTTGACGACTTGCGAGGAATAGCATTCTGAAAAACGATGAAGACTGGCAACGATGCCGTTATTTCTCGACGCAGGTGGCTGGGCGCCGCTGCCACGGCTGCCTCCGTGGGATCGAGCTGTTCGCCCGCACAGCCGTCGCCCACAACCACAAATCTGTTGGTGATCACGATACCGGGCGCCCGCACTTACAACGTTCGCGATTTCGAGCCAGGGGCGATGGGACCACGCTCGACCGCGGCGCTGCAAAAGGGCGACCGACACGTGTCCCAGCGATCGAGGCGGAACGGTTCTTGTATCCTCGGGCACCTACGTTATTGGCACTAACGAATTGAAGAGCAACGTGACTCTGCACCTGGCAGCTTCTGCCACGTTGCTGGGAAGCGCAAAGGGCAACCAATACCACGCGGCCGACGCCATCCCGCTCACTGGCAATTCGATGCTCAACGACGGCAACGTCGCACTGATTTTCGCTGTTAGCGGTGAAAACACCGCTCTCCGGGGACCAGGAAGAATTGATGGCCAAGGCGCGCAGTTTCGCAGCCCGCTACGCGGCTTTCAGCCGCCCTCGGGACCGGGTGGAAGCCAACGCCCTACCATCTTCTGTTTTATCGTTGCAAAAATCTTTTCGTGCGTGACATCACTCTGGAGGCGAGTTCATTCTATCCGGGTCATCCAATCGAGCTTTGTAAAAATGGAAGGTCTCGACATTCACAACCGGGTGAACCACAATAACGACGGATTCCATTTCATCAACTGCGAATACGTGCATATCAGCAACTGTGATGTTATCTGCCAGGATGACGCCTGCGCACTGTTCGGCAGTTGCAGGTTTGTGACACTCTCGAATTGTACTTTTAGCACTCGCTGGTCTGTCTTCCCCTATGGCGGCGGAGTCGCAGAGAACATCACGGTTTCCGATTGCCTGACCACTCAAACCTTTGGTTCTCCGATCAAAATGTGCTGCGGCCCCGGATCGCGCTTTGAGAACATGATTTTCTCCAACCTGGTCATGAATAATGTGACAGGACCGATTAGAAACTGAACTACGTTGCAGTCTCTCTCTTGCTCGAGCGCGGTGGCCCTGCGATCTCGTCCCCAGCCACCTAGTTGCAGGGCGAGAGTAGATCTTCCAGGAGGACTCCTGTATGAGGCGCGCACTCCGATTATTTTCCTTTTTTCTGGCAGCCAGCTGTTTCGGTGCTGACCTAACTGGAAACTGGGTTGTTGAGAAACACAGGGGAGACGGCACCGTCGATAGGTCTTACTTCAATCTCAAGCAAGAGGCGTCTCGCATCACCGGAACGATTCGCGTGACGCAATTCTTCTACACCATTTCTGATGGCAGCGGCACTCCCGAACACTTCACGCTTATCGGAAGCATGAAGGACGGCAACAGCGAGCGCCACATTACTTATGAGGGCAGGCTGGCTGGCGATCAATTGCATCTCGCTACGCGGCGGGGGCCTGACTCCCCTTTGACTGAATTAACCGCTCGTCGTGCTCCCTCTGGCGAAGGTGCGATGCCCTCCCGGCTTCCTCTCCCCGCCCTTCACAGAGTCCCTGACAACGGCCTGGCGAAAACACCGCCTATGGGCTGGAATAGTTGGAACAACTTTAAGAATAAGGTGAGCGATGAGGTAGTCCGCCAAATCGCCGACGCCATGGTAAGCAGCGGCATGAGAGACGCCGGTTATTCGTACATCAACATTGATGACACCTGGGAAGGTCAGCGAGACGCCAAAGGGAACATCACCTCCAACCAGAAGTTCCCCAGCATGAAGGCCCTTGCCGATTACGTTCACAGCAGGAGCCTGAAGCTTGGCATTTACTCCTCTCCCGGTCCTAACACATGCGCCGGTTATGAAGGTAGTTACGGCCACGAAGAGCAAGACGCCCGTACGTTCGCCGCCTGGGGCATCGATTACCTGAAGTACGACTGGTGCGGTGCGCGCAATCTCTATACCGACGAAGAAATGCAGGCGGTTTATCAGAAGATGGGTGATGCTCTGTCAGCGAGCGGTCGGCCCGTCGTTTATAGCCTCTGCCAATACGGCCGCAACGATGTCTGGAAGTGGGGCGCCCAGGTCGGCGGTAATCTCTGGCGCTCTACCGGTGATATTCGCGACTCATGGGATTCGATGACCCGTATCGGCTTTGCACAAAGCGATCTTGCGCCATGGGCACAGCCCGGTCATTGGAACGATCCGGACATGCTCGAAGTCGGCAATGGTGGCATGACCGAGACGGAGTACAAAACTCATCTGAGCCTCTGGTCGTTGCTTGCCGCCCCTCTCCTGGCTGGAAACGATCTTCGTCACATGGATCCCGCGATCCACGACATTCTTACCAACCAGGACGTCATCGCCATCGATCAGGACAAACTCGGTCAGCAGGCCAGGCGTGTCTGGCAGTCGGGAGAGCAGGAGATCTGGGTTCGTGACCTCGACGGGGGAGCGAAAGCGGTCGGATTATTCAACCGCTCAGCTAAAGATTCGGACATCAGTGTCAACTGGGCCAAGCTTGGAATATACACCCATTCTCAGCAATTAAGACTTCGCGACCTCTGGACTCATCGAGATTTCACTTCTTCAACAGCCATTTACTCCACAACCATCCCCGGTCACAGCGTCGTCTTGTTGCGGGTACAACGTTAGCCCAAGCGGTGGAAATCAACTCGTCCTGGCTTCTTGCACGGCAGCCACAAATGCCCGAGCATTGTCGCTGATCGTCCGGGCATCGCCGGACTCCAGGGCGGCTGCTGACACCAGTTCGCCCCCAACTCCGAGAGCGCTCGCCCCCGCCCGAATAAATTCGGCGGCGGTTTTCAGGCTGACTCCCCCGGTCGGAACCATGGGGATTTGCGGGAATGGCCCGCGAAGCGCGCGAATGTACTTCGCCCCGCCCACCTCACCACAAGGAAAAACCTTGACGAAGTCCGCTCCTGACTTCCAGACCGCCATCACTTCGGTGGGAGTAAGGGCTCCAGCCATCATCAAAACCTCTTTGCCTCGGGCGAATTCTACCGTTGCCAGGTCAAACCCTGGGCTCACCAGGAATTGAGCCCCCGCATCGGCACACTGGCGGGCTGTGGACGCGTCAAGCACAGTGCCGGCACCGACCAGTACCGACGGTCCCATTCTCTTCGCGACCTCTTCGATGAGCGATATCGCCCCGGGAACCGTCATCGTGATTTCGGCGATCGGAATTCCACCTTCGCAAATTGCCTCAATTCCCGCCATGGCGTGCCGCGCCGACGTCGCACGGATAACCGGAATGACGCCCACGCTCAGGATGCGTTCCCGAACTTGCTGTTTTTTGACCTCCTCCCCTCGGTGAAGGGAGGGGATTCCTACCGGCTCTATACGCTCGCGCATACCATGTCCTCGGTGGGTTCCTGACACGACGCACTTCGAGCATGCCAAGACGACGAACAGGCTAACGAGGCGAGTCCCGCCTCTTTGATGTTGATAGCAGCAACCCAATCCGCAGGGGCTGAGAAGCCGCACTTGACGCACACGAACTTGGCTTGCGTCTGGCGGTTCTCCGTTGAGGTGTGCCGGCACCGAGGACACCTGCGGCTGGTGTTCTGGGGCGGCACGGGTACGAGAAGAACGCCGTTCCACTGCGTCTTGTACGCCAGCTGGCGGCGCAACTCGAACCGGCTTGCGTCCAGAATAGAACGGTTGAGTCCCGACTTCTGGCGAACCCCCTTCCCCGGCTTTGCCTTCGTGCCCTGGGCGGACGTAGACATATTCTTTCCTGGAAGGTCTTCGACAAACACGACGGCGTGGTTTTTGCTGATGTCGTTCGAAGCCTTATGTACGAAGTCCTTTCTGATATGGGTAATCTTGCTGTGCAACTTGGTGATTTTGGCTTTCGCCTTCTTCCAGTTGCCGGAGAACTTTTTCTTACCAGCTAGCCGTCGTTCGAGTTTCGCCAGCTTCGGCAAGAACCGTTTAAGCGGCTGCAACTGGTCTTGGTACTCACCGTCGGACAGGGTATAGAAACGAGCCACTCCCCAATCCAGACCGACCGACGATCTGGAAGGATGCACCGGCGGCTCGACTTCGCGCCGCGTGCTGATACTGACGAACCATTGGCCAGCCGATAAGCTGACCGTGGCACTCGGAATCTCCCCCAGCACCTCACGGCTGTTGCGATAACGCACCCAACCCAGCTTGGGCAACTGAATGCGGCGGTTGACTTGGTCTAGTTTGATACACCTCGGGTCCGACTCTCGGAGGGAATCCCCTATGCCCTTCTCTACCAGCAGCTTGTCCAGTTGGAAGCGGGTGAGCTTCTCTTTCTTCTCGTATCGCTCTTGCTTGAGCGCCAACGCCTGGTTGTAGACGTAACGGGCACAACCCGCCAAACGGCTCATCCGCCGTTGCGGTTCGCCGTTAGGCATCAACTCGAATCGGAACGCTTGCCGACGTTCCATGCGGGCATGATGATCTGGTGTATGGACAAAAGCAAGGACCTTCGGCACGATAGACACCGCGTGTTTCGAATGCATATTCATCTGGTCTTGGTAACCAAATACCGCTGCTGTATCCTCGACCGCGAGGCTGTTGAGAAATTGCAACTGTCTCATCGCTGGTGAACTCCTTAAAGGGCGCTTCGAGCTACCTTCTAGGACGCCAGTTGCCTCCTATCGCCAACTACCGGAAGAATGTACTGTCGTCGCCTTCTTACCTGGCCGCATCCTGTGGCGGCGCACCGCTCGACGTGATCAAACGCTACATCGAAGGGCAAGCGATACCGCCATAGTCGTGGCTTACTCCGGCCTGAATTCCGTGGCTTGCGCCACTCGCTGGCCACCCCCGCTTTGCCGATTTTTGCAGTGTTCATCGTCCCATCCATCCGCCGTCTACTACCAGTATGTGACCGTTGACGTAGTTGCTGGCTGCAGAGCTGAGAAAAACGGCAGCCCCCGCCAAATCCGAAGGGTCTCCCCATCGCCCCGCCGGGATTCGCTCAAGAATCTGCCGCGATCTTGTAGGGTCCTGGCGAAGCGCCTCGGTATTGGCCGTTATCATGTAGCCTGGTGCAATGGCGTTGACGTTAATACCCTTGGACGCCCACTCGTTGGCCAGAGCACGGGTCAGGCCGGCTACCCCGGATTTCGCTGCCGCATACGAGGGCACAAACACTCCTCCTTGAAACGACAATAGCGATGCGATATTGACAACCTTTCCGCAGCCCCTTTTCAGCATGTGGCCTCCCGCGAGCTGCGCCAACCGGAAAACCGAGGTGAGATTCACGGCAATGACCTCATCCCAGTAACCCGGTGGAAATTCCGCGGCTGGTGCCCGACGGATCACCCCGGCATTGTTAATGAGAATGTCGACGGAGCCAAACTCGTCAATAGTGCGCTGAATTAGCCCCTCGCACATCTTCGCATCGGCGACATCCCCGGCCTGGAAGAACGTCTTCCGGCCGAGTCGAGCAATCTCGCTGCAGATTCCGCAGTCCTTCGTGTTGAGCCCGTGAATTCCAACGTTCGCGCCCGCTTCCGCTAGCGCGCGTGCGATGCCTGATCCCAGTCCCGATTGAGAACCGGTAACCAGCGCGTTTTTTCCATCCAGCCTGAAGCTGTCGAGAATCATCTTCTCGGGTTTCAACAAACTATTTCTGAGCGCGTCCCGACTCCAGACCGGTACTCCCCTTGTCAAAGCCAGGCTGCACGTTCACCACGCCAAACTGGCGGTCCTCGACTTCGCGATGTGCAGCCATCGCCCAGAGGAAGCAGATTCGGTGTCCGGGCACGGCAACATTCGGATGGTAGCCGCTCGGCATCAGGACCGCATCGCCCTCCCGTACCACCGTCACCAATTCGGGATATTCAGTGTCGTTATATACGAGCTGAATACCGAACGCGGGATCTGGCATATTGAAATACACGTACATCTCTTCCAGCATTTTCGCGTGCTCATGGGGAGGCCAACTGGTCCAATTGCCGGGATCGGAGAATGTAAATCCGGCTACGATTCGTCCGGCAGTAATGTTCTTGGCCAACGACATGTGTAGCTGGCGCGCTGCGCCGGTTCCTGTTCCCGCGCTGAAATACAATCCCGGATCCTTCTTCAGTTCCTCAAAGCGAACAATTTGCAATGGGTATCGGCACGAAACTCCGGCCGAGAACTCTGCGATATCGACCGACCTATTCGCAGAAACCTTGATGCTCGAATCCCGCGGGACGTACAAAGCGTCATATTGGTTCAAATCGATACCTTGTCCCGCTGTCTCAACCCGCGCGGCACCTGAGAGCACAATGAACCCAGCCTCATGATCCTGATTAGCAAAGGAAACCGAGTTGTGCTTGGCATTGAGAATGATGCGCCCGTAGCAAAGGTGTTTGTTAGTGCTGTTCTCGGGCGTAACGGAAACCACCCTTCCCAGGCGGCTATTAGTCTTGCGGAAAACCATCTTATCGATGGAAGGCAGGGCAATTGTGCTCGTACTCATAGGGCAACGATTTTCCTCCACGTTATCGCGCAACCCTTGCGCTGATTCCTTTCATCACCTTTTCCACTTCCGACAGCGTGGCCATGGAGGTGTCGCCCGGGGTGGTCATGGCCAGAGCGCCATGTGCGGCACCGCATTCCACAGCCCATTGCGGCTCCCGGCCCGTAAGAAATCCATAGATGAGACCCGACGCGAATGAATCGCCTCCGCCAATGCGGTCGAAGATTGCCAGATTCTCCCGCCTGGCCGCCTGGTACAGCTTTCCATCGCAAAAGCACAGCGCACTCCAATCGTTTACTGTAGCGGACTTCACATTTCGCAGCGTGGTCGCCACCACCTGAAGATTCGGGAACGCCGCCACCACGGTTTGAATCATGCGACGGAAGTTATCCGGGTCGAGATTGGACAGGTTCTCGTCCACCCCCTCGACTGCGAAACCGAGCGCGGCTGTGAAGTCCTCCTCATTTCCGATCATCACGTCCACGTATGACGCCAAGTCCCGGTTAACTTCCTGCGCCCGCTTCTTGCCACCGGAGCCCTTCCATAGCGATTCGCGGTAATTGAGATCGTAAGAAATAACCGTGCCGCTCTGCTTCGCGGCTGCCATAGCTTCTTGGGCCACGAGCGGCGTCGTTTCAGATAGCGCCGCAAAAATTCCGCCGGTGTGAAACCAGCGGGCGCCTTCCTGGTCGAAAATCGTGTTCCAATCGACGTCCCCTGTCTTCAGTTGTGAAACGGCAGTGTGCCCGCGATCCGAGCAACCGAGAGCAGGGCGAACACCGAAACCTCGCTCTGTAAAATTCAGTCCGTTGCGGACACTTCGCCCAACCCCGTCGTAAGGCACCCACCTCACATGCGACTGGTCCACTCCCCCCTGGTAAATCAGATCTTGAACGAGTCTGCCGACAGAATTATCGGCAAACGCAGTCACGATTGCTGTCTCCATCCCGAAGCAGCGCCTCAGGCCGCGAGCGACGTTGTACTCGCCACCGCCCTCCCACGCGCGAAATGAGCGCGCGGTATGAATACGATCGTCGCCAGGATCGAGCCGTAGCATGACTTCGCCCAAGCTGATCAGGTCCCACTTGCACTCAGCCTTGGAGCGGATTTTCAGCATCGCTGCGTTCCGGTTTCTTCCCAGGCAGGGAGGGAGGCTAGCCGGCATCCCCTCATTTGCTTTGCTCCCTGCGGCTCGATCACGCTGCCTCGAATTCAACAGGGCTCAGCTTTGGCGCGAGAACATGGATCGAGAGCAGTGCGATGAGATATGCCGACCCCGACATTAAGAACACCAGGAAATAAGAACCCGTCCATTCGAGGAGGTATCCCACTACCTTCGCGATCAACATTCCACCTACGGCACCGGCCATGCCACCGAAGCCCACAACCGATCCGATCGCTCGCCGCGGAAACATATCCGAAGCCGTGGTAAAAATGTTTGCCGACCATCCCTGGTGGGCGGCGGTGGCCAGACCGATCAGCGCCACGGCTGGCCACAGTCCTGAAACTCTCGACGCCAGGACAATGGGAACCACGCAAAGCGCGCACACCAGCATCGCGGTTTTCCGGCCCTTGTTCACGCTCCATCCGCGACGTATGAGTGCCGACGAAAGCCATCCGCCGGCTACGCTCCCCACCGTGGCCGCGTTATAGATCACGATCAATGGCAGAATCATTCCCTGCAGGTTCACGTGATGATTGCGATACAAGAAATCGGGGAGCCAGAACAAGTACAGCCACCAGACCGGATCGGTCAGAAACTTGCCTATGGCGAATGCCCACATCTGACGATGTCGAATCAGCTGCCTCCCCTTGATCGGCACCGCGGATTCGCCGGGATCGCTTCGGATATAGGCCAGTTCCGCAGCGGTAACTGTCGTGTGCTTTTCAGGCGTGCGGTAGACGGCCAGCCAAAGAACGATCCACACCAGTCCGATTGCTCCAGTTGCAACAAACGCCGCCGGCCACCCATACTTGAGGGTTAGCCACGGCACTACGAGCGGCGCTACAATTGCGCCAAGATTCGTTCCCGAGTTGAAGATGCCCGTGGCCAAGGCTCTCTCTTTCTTCGGAAACCATTCGGCCACGGCTTTGATCGAGGCCGGAAAGCTGCCCGATTCACCCCACCCCAGGGCAAACCGCGCGGCACCGAAGCCGAAGACGCTTCGGACAAGAGCGTGGGCCATGGCCGCCAGGCTCCACAAAAATACCGACAGGGAAAATCCCCGGCGCGTTCCCAACCAATCCATGACTCGCCCGACGAGCAACAGCCCGGCCGCATAAGCTACCTGGAAGGCAAAAACGATGTTGCTGTAATCGATCTCGTTCCAGTGGAGTTCCGCTTGGAGCGTGGGCTTCAGCAGGCCAATTACCTGCCGGTCGATATAATTGACCGTAGCCGCGAAGAAGAGCAGACCGCAGACCACCCAGCGGCAGTGTCCTGCCGCCGGAACTGGCGCGGGCGGTTCGATCGGAATGTTCGGGACACTGACTTCGTTAACCATCTCGGCCATAAACCGCTTTCTGGCTCCTATGAGAGCAGGCGCATAGGACTGGGGAAGAGCTACGCTTTTGCACTCATAGATTGCCGCTGCGGTAAGCTGTCCGTCTCGGAGGCGTGTCCAAGATTTCTCGAAACTTGTTTGCAGGCGGCCATTAGCGCCTCGGCAATCTTTGTCTTGTTCTGCAGAATTCGATGCACAGGTCCAGATACGCTCATTGCACCAATGGGTTGTGTTTCGTCGAAGATCGGGGCGCCGATGCACGCCACACCGGGTTCATTCTCTTCGTTATCCATCGCGTATCCAATCTGTCGTACTCGCTCGAGTTCTTTGCGCATCCTCTGCCGCGAACTGCGCGGCAGCTTGGCCAGGTGGAAGAAATATGGAGACCGCGCATCGTCAGCAAGGTGAAAAGCAAGCATCGCTTTACCCATCGAGGTCTTATGTGACGTCATTCGGCACCCGACCGTCGCGCTCATTCGGAACGGACGCGTACTCTCCAGGATGTGGAGGTAAAGAACGTGTTCTCCATCGAGAACACTCAGGTTTACCATCTCATTGAAACGTTCGCGCAGTCCTATCATTAAAGGACGAGCGACGTCCCTGATATCGCGGCGCACGTGGGTCGCCCGCTCCACAATCTTGGTACCCAGCCGATAACAACTACCGTCAGCGCTTCGCTCTACGTATCCACGTTCAGCAAGTGTGTGAAGGAGCCTGAACGTGCGGCTCTTATTAAGCCCTACCTGCCGGCTCACCGCATTCAACGTCAGCCCTTCGGGAGCTTGAAATGCCTCGAGAATGTCGAGAGCCTTCGAAACGGCATCCACTACGTATTTTCCGGATGTTGTTCGTGCTATTTTCATGTTTTGCCTATTGCAACATCGTTGCAATAGATGAATTCCCGGCTCCAAGCCTGTCACCGTTCCGCTCGGTTGTCAATTAAGTTTTTCGGCCATTAAGTTTTTCGGCCGCGGGGCTAGCCAAATAGCTTCCGCTAAGAAGCTCGCGCGGCGCTGGGCTGCTTCAGACGGTACAGGGTCTCCCCCGCCCTCGGGATCAGGACGACTCCCTGACTCTCGCGGCCTCGCCAATCATCGAGGTTGACCACCGCCGAATTTAGATACCCAAGATTGACCCTCCGGCAACGTTCTTCCGATATGCCTGTAGCAAGCGTCACCTGGATCCGGGGCGACTCGATTCCGGTCTTCTCGTCGTACACGCCCAGTCCCTTGACGTGCGTGGAATGCGCCAGCACACCACCGGGGTAATGCTTGAATCGGTGCCATTGCTTGAGGAAGTAATCGCGGCAGTGATAGCCAACCTCATCGATCAGCTTCCCATGTGTGTAGCTGATCTCGGTCATTGCGGGGTTGTAAATAACGATTTCCCCTCCGTCCGCCAGGGCCGGCTCCAGCTTGTACATCCCTTTGGCACCCGTCCAGAGATCGTCATATAGTTCAGGCAGAACCGACAGCACGCGGCGAAACGGCTTGTCGAGCCAAACAATATGCTTCTTGGCGGAAACAGCAGAGGCTGCTTTCCATGCGTCCTCCGGCGCTCCGAAGAACAACCCGGCGGTTCCCTCCTTAGTTACCACCAGCGCGAAACACGAAGTCGGCCGAGGAACAAGGCTCGCGGCACGGTCAATTACGGCGCGAACGGGGGTGTACCCTGCGCCAATAACGTCGTAGTTTGTGATTACCGCGCCTAGCCAGTGAGTGAAATTGATGATCTCCGCTCCGCCAATACCAGGGAAGAAGTACTTATTCCCCCCAGAAAAACCTACCACCTCATGG
>Ga0209055_1000301_pt1 | contig 35261 bp, 27 predicted proteins | sample GraSoiAngelo_110_FD_185875 | JGI IMG/M metagenome (GOLD analysis project Ga0209055, IMG submission 185875) | Grasslands soil microbial communities from the Angelo Coastal Reserve, California, USA - 14_0903_12_30cm (SPAdes) (version 2) | ecosystem: Environmental > Terrestrial > Soil > Grasslands ... | reverse complement strand
AGCCCTGGGGCACACCCTGCAACTGCCAACCCAGGAGCGCTATCTGCTCACGAAGCCGGAACTGGAGGACAGGATCGCCGTCATGCTTGGCGGCCGTGGCGCGGAGGATATCGTCTATGACGGCGTAGTTTCCACAGGGGCCGCTGATGACTTGCAACGGTCATCCGAACTGGCGCGCCAGATGGTGACGCAGTACGGCATGAGCGCGCAACTTGGGAACCTCACGTACGGTGTCCCGTCGAATCAGAGGTTCCTTGCCACGCCGTTCGCAGACCACTCGCGGAATTACAGCGAGCGCACAGCCGAACAGATTGATGAAGAGGTGCGCCGCCTCGTGGACCGGTTGTACATGCGCGTCAAAGAGATACTGGCTAAGCGGCAGGCGGACCTCGAGCGGATCGTTCAGGAACTCGTTCGCAAGGAGACCTTGGATCGCGCCGAACTCCAGAGACTCGTTGAAGCGCCCATCGCGGCCACGCAGGAAGCTTCGCTCCCATGACGGTATGGAGCTGGCCCACGCTCCAGGAGATCGTCGGCTTCTCGCTCGTCTGCCTGAGTTCAGTCTTCTTCACGGTCGACCCTTTGGCTGCGATTCCCGCATTCCTGGCCATGGGAGCAGGCGGCAGCGAGGGGCAAGACCGGCGCGGAGCGCGGCATGCCGCGTGGACCTGTTTCTGGGTTCTCGGCGTCTTCGCTTCCGCAGGAAGTCTGGTTTTCAAGCTTTTCGGCATTACCCTCCCGGCACTCAAGATCGCCGGCGGTCTGCTTTTGTTCCTGCTCTCCTTGGAGATGATGCAAGCACACCGTTCCCGTACCCAAGAAACAGAAGCGGAACGGGCAGCGGGTGGGACCAAGGAAGATTTCGGATTCACTCCCCTGGGCATTCCCATGCTAGCCGGGCCTGGCGCGATCACCACCGTGATGGTGCTCATGGGCCAGACGAAACTTTGGTGGCAGGCGATTCCCGTCTTTGCCGCGATCGCCGTCACGTCGATCGCCACCTACTACATGCTTGCCCTCGGCGCGCGAGTCGAGAGGGTTCTCGGCGACACCGGAATCCGGATTCTCATGAGACTGATGGGGTTGGTGTTATCCGCGATGGCTGTGCAGTTTGCCTTGAACGGCATCTCTGACGTATGGCCCGGAGAGGCCGGCAAACACCGGTGACAGGCTTGGATTGACCTATGTTCCCGATCCGCGACACCATTCCCAGTCGAAACCCTCCCATCGCCACCTGGCTTTTGATTCTCGCCAACAGCGTCATTTTTCTCTTCGAGTTGACGATGCCGCAGCCAGCGCTGGATCAGTTCTTCCATTTGTTCGGAATTGTGCCGGCACGTTTTACCCACCCTGAATGGGCCTTCTGGGTCGGCCTTCCGATCCGCGACTACTGGCCGTTTCTGACCAGCATGTTCCTGCACGGGAGCTGGCTGCACATCATCGGCAATATGTGGACGCTCTGGATCTTCGGCGACAATGTCGAGGACCGGATGGGGCCGGTTCGCTTCGTGATCTTCTACCTGCTCTGCGGACTGGCCGCTGGTATTGTGCATTGTTTAACAAACCCGCATTCCACGATTCCCACGGTCGGCGCTTCCGGAGCCATTGCGGGCGTCATGGGCGCATACTTCTTCCTTTTCCCGTATTCCCGTGTGATTGTTGTCGTTCCGGTTCTGTTCTTCCCACTCTTCTTCGAGCTGCCAGCGGTAACCTATCTCGGATTCTGGGCGCTGAGCCAGGTGTTCAGTGGCACTCTGTCGCTCGCAGCTGCGCGCGATGTGGGAGGCGTAGCCTGGTGGGCGCACGTGGGCGGTTTCATCGCCGGGATCGGGCTGCAGTTCTTCTTCGTCCGGCGCGGCCGCGCCTACCGCCGTCCCTCGCGTGACGAGTATGAAATCGAAGGCGCGTGGCTGCCGCAACGTTATTGGAGGGAATACTGATGACGCCTGGCGATGTTCTTTGGATGTTCTTCCTGTTCTCCGCGCTTCAACCGGTTCTCAAGCAGCGTTTTCTCGAGGCGTCGCGGCAGCGCCTCATAGCCAGCATTGAGCGCCGGCGGAGCTCCCGGGTTATTCTCCTCGTGCACCGCCAGGAAACCATGAGCATCCTGGGCTTCCCCGTTTTTCGCTACATCGATGTGAATGATTCCGAAGAGGTCTTGCGGGCCATTCACCTCACCGATCCGGCCGTGCCGCTGGACATTGTGCTGCACACGCCTGGAGGATTAGTGCTGGCCTCTCTGCAAATCGCCCGCGCCATTCACAAGCATCAGGGCAAGGTAACCGCTTTTGTGCCGCACTATGCGATGTCCGGCGGCACGCTGATTGCTCTGGCCGCCAAGGAGATCGTGATGAGCGAGTACGCGGTGCTCGGGCCCGTTGATCCGCAACTGGGTCAGTATCCCGCCGCCTCAATTCTAAAGGCCGTGGCGAAAAAGCCTGCCGCGGAGGTAGACGACCAGACCCTCATCTTGGCGGATCAGGCTGAAAAAGCCATGTCGCAAGTGCGGGAAAGCGTCCGTGAATTGCTGGCCGACAAATGTCCGCAGGAGAAGGCGGAGGAGCTTGCCCGCCTGTTATCTGAGGGTACCTGGACACATGACCACCCGATCACCTACGAGACGGCCAAGAGTTTCGGCCTGCCGGTACGGTCCGATATTCCTGCGGAGTTTCTGGATCTGATGAACCTTTATCCGCAACCGGTTCGGCGTCAGCCGACAGTGGAATACCTGCCGGAACCGCGCCGCTTCAAAGGCGTTCGGGAACCGCAAGACTGAGCTGCCTGACACGAAGCAGGATTCCGGCAATAACGAGGTTCGCCCTGATAGGTCACCGGCCGAAACTCAAGTTGCATCGCGGTAGTAGGTAGGCCGGTGCGAAGACCTGAATGCAGACAGCCGCGACGTGGTGCGGTTCCACAATAAGCGAGGCACGGCGGAGCAGCTTGGGCCTCAGGCCGCTTCGCGCTGACCTGCCGAGCGTTCCCCCACGGCTCAAGGTTTGAGGGCGGTGATTTCGTGCATGCGGGCAAACGCCCGGCGCACATGCGGGATGGCGATCGAGCCGCCGACGATCAGTGCCACGTTGAGCGCGTCAATGACCTCTTCGCGCTTCCAGCCGGCCTCGCCGCAGCGCACCAAGTGGTAGGTAATGCAGTCGTCGCAGCGCAGCACAGTCGAGGCCACCAGCCCGAGCAGCTCCTTCGTTCTTGTCGGAAGCGCGCCGGGCTCGTATGCCTCGTGGTCGAGCGCGAAGAAACGCTTCATGCCCAGGTGGCCGCACTTGAGGATCTCCTCGTTCAACTCCGCGCGAAACTTTTCAAAATCTCCCAGACGGTCTGCCACATATCCTCCGAGACTCAGCCGCTCTCAATTGCAGCGAGCAGTCCGCCGCTTTGGACCAGGAAGCCGGGCGCGGCGGCCGCGTCCGGCAAGTGCCGGTATTATCCTCAAAAAGGCGGGCGCGCACTATTGAGCCCGGAATCATCTTTGCATCCAAAGCAATGATGGCTGATAACAAGGCTGCGCGTCCCGCGCTTGTGAGGAAAGGCACTGAAGCTGCGGAAGCGCTCCCACTTGTTCGTCACGCGATGGCCGGGCTCAACGCGAGAGAACGCTCCCGGGGCGGGCGCCGATGGCTTTTCCCGCGTCCCAGACCAATTCGCCGTTCACGAAGACTTTTTCGATGCCCTCGGAGGGCTTTTGAGGGTCGGAGAACGTGGACCGGTCGATTACGGTCGTGGGGTTGAACAGGACCAAATCAGCCTTCATTCCCGAGCGAATGCTGCCTCGATCTGCCAGTCTTAGTCGCGCGGCCGGCAGCGAGGTCATCTTGCGGATGGCTTCGGGCAGCGAGAGCCAGTGCTCGACGCGCACGTAGCGTCCCAGAACTTTGGGAAAGGTCCCGGCGGCGCGCGGATGGCGCATGCCGACGCCGCCGTCGCTGGCAACCATCACCCATTGCTGCCGGTAAAAGGTGCGGATGTCGGAGTCGATCATCGATTTTCCGATGACGCTCGCCCCGCCGTCTTTCACGATTTGAATGAACAACTCGACGGGCGACACGCCTTTAGACTTCGCGATCTCCTCAAGCGTCCGGAATTCATAGTCTTTGTGCGCAGCGCATTCCGTGATGGTGATGTTGGCCGCGCCGCCCACATCGGCGAGCGCTCGCTCGGCGCTCGCGGGATCTTCATAGCGTTTATTGGGTACCAGCACCGTGATTGTGGAATGCCAGGCATCGTACGGGTAGCAGTCCGCGGTGATGTCCACGCCGCGCCGCCGGGCTTCCTCAATCAGGCGCACCGCTTCGGCCGACTTGCCCCACACGCCGACCGTGCCCAGCTTGATGTGTGAGATCTGGACAGAGATGCGCGCTTGCTCGCCGATAGCAATGGCTTCGCGCAACGCCTCGAAGCTGCGGTCGGCCTCATCCCGGATGTGGGTCATGTAGAAGCCACCGAATCGCGCCGCCACGCGGGCCAGAGCGATGAGTTCTTCCGTTGTGCTGTAGCTGCCGACCTCGTACTCGAGGCCGCTCGACAGCCCGATCGCTCCCTCGCGCATGGCTTGCTCGACCAGCTTCTCCATCTGCGCAATTTCCTCCAGGCGCGCGGCGCGGCGATAATCGTTGCCCATCACTCTTCTGCGCAGCGTGGCGTGGCCCACCAGAACGGCGATGTTGAGCGCCGCCGGAGCCTGCCGGATCTTGTGCAGAAACTCGCCGATGGGCCAAGGCGATTCCCCATCGGCCCCCAGCACGACGGTAGTGATGCCCTGCGAGACTTGTGTTTCAGCGAGGGGGTCCTTCTCAAGACCATTCGTCGAGTGGTTGTGGATATCGATGAACCCCGGCGCGAGGACCAAGCCGCCCGCCGCAATGACGGGCTCCTTCTTCCCGGGGCGGAAGTTGCCGACATGCGTGATGCGGTCGCTGACGATGCGAACATTGGCGCGCTGCAGCGGCCCGCCCGTACCATCGGCAACCTGCGCGCCAACAATCACCCAGGCGGCTGGCTGCCCGGATGGTTTCTGCGCGCGCAAGGCGACGCAGCAGACCAGAAGCAGAAAAAGAGCCGGCAAGATGAGGAGGGGCTTCGGCGGCCGTCCAGGTCGGTCCATTGCAGGCAGTGAGGGCACATCTTGGGGGCTGGCCCGGGCTGAAGTCAACCGCGCGCATGCGAGTCATCTGCGTCGCGCCCCAGGAGCCCGCCAACCACAAAATCGGGAGGAGAGTGCCGCGCGAACGAACACGTTGCGTATAATCGGCACCTGAGACCGGATCGTCCGAGCCAGGAGAAACAGGCTCCGATGCTAAATCGTCGCTTGCTGCCCGGGCGAGTGGCGCGGGCACTGGTGCTGGCACTTTGCGCGGCTGTTTCTGCAATTGCGCAATCGGCTGCCGACCACAGCGTTCGCGTCACGCTGCTGCAGGTCAACGACGTCTATCAGACTTCACCGGTGGATCAGGGGACGCACGGAGGCTTGGCGCGCGTCGCCGCGCTGCGCAAAAAGGTCTTGGCCGAATCGCCGCACACGCTGCTGCTGCTTGCGGGAGACACCCTCTCGCCCTCAGTGGCCTCGCACACTTTCAAGGGCCGGCAAATGATCGCGGTCTGGAATGCCGTAGGGCTCGATTATGCGGCATTGGGCAATCACGAGTTTGATTTCGGCAGCGAGGCCCTGCTCGACCGCATGCGCGAATCGCGCTTCACTTGGCTCGGGGCCAACGTGATCGACCGCAAGACCGGAAAGCCCTTCGGCGGCACTCCGCCCTACGTTCTCCCCGAATTCGAGGGAGTCAAGATCGGGTTTTTCGGCCTGGTCACCCCGGACACCAAGAGAACCTCCAAACCCGGCCCGGAGGTGGAATTCCTCGACCCGCTGGAAACCGCGGCGCGCCTGGTGCCGGAGATGCGCGCTCGCGGCGCCGTTGTGGTCGTGGCCATCACTCATCTCTCTATGGCCCAGGATAAACAACTGGCGCGCGCGGCAGCGATTGACTTGATCGTTGGCGGGCACGAGCACTCTGTGCTGCAGTCGCTCGCCGGACGGACGCCGATCTTCAAGATGGGATCGGATGCGCGCAACCTCGGCCGAATCGAGCTGCACATTTCAGCCGGAGGCAAACTCGAAAGCATCGATTGGGAAGTGATCCCGGTCACCAGCAGCATTCCAGAGGAGCCGCAGACCGCTGCGGTGGTCGCCGAGTACGAAGGCAAACTGGCAAAGGATCTCGATCTCCCGGTGGGGCGCACTAGCGTCGCGCTCGATGCAGACCAGCACGCCAATCGCTCGCGCGAGACCAATCTCGGCGACTTCGTCGCGGATGCCTACCGAGCCGCGATGGGCACGGATGCGGCGCTGGTGAATGGCGGCTCGATCCGCGGGAACGCTGCCTACGGCCCTGGCCCACTCACCAAGCGCGACATTCTTACCCTCCTGCCGTTTGAAAACCCCATCGTCGAAGTGGAAGTCACTGGAGTCGTGCTGCGCGCTGCGCTGGAGCACGGCGTTAGCGCACTCGGCGAGGAAAGAGAGCCAGGCCGATTCCCCCAAGTCTCCGGCCTGCGGTTTGCGTACGATGCGCGACGCCCGACGGGATCGCGGGTCACCGCTGCCAGCGTGAACGGGAAGCCGCTCGAGGACAACAAAACGTACACGCTAGCGCTCAGCGCGTTCCTTCTGGCCGGGGGTGACGGTTATAAAATGTTTCGCGGCGCGCGCATCCTGGTCAGCCCGGAAGAGGGTCCGGTGGAATTCGCCGTGGTGCTCGCGGCGCTTGCGGCCGCAGGTGAGATTGCGCCGCGCGTTGAAGGTCGCATCGAGCGCGCCGATCTTGCACGGCCCTAATCCGGCCGATCCTGTGCTGCTCTTGATGGACTCTTTCTATTCGAACCCGAGCTCGTCCAATTCTCTGCCGCGCAATTTCAACTGATTCTCAGCAGCCCTGGCCGCGCAGATGCTGCAGCCCTCCAACCGGGCCTTGGCAAGCTTCTTGCGATGCTCCAGGTTCTCCCAGTTCACCGCCTTCACAACAGCGATAGCCCGCGGCAGGCGCGTGCGCTTCTCCGTTTCACCTTCGCCGGTCGCGTAGCCCTGTCCCTTAACTGTCCTGCCGCACAGTAGATTTCTACCGAAAGGAGTAATAGCTTGCTAGGTACCACAGAGCCGCCGTGAGTACAGAGATGGCCCATTGCCACCGCCCTCCTTTCGGCAGTACCGCGAAGGAGTGAAGCCTGGATTGGGCCAGCGCGGCGTGGTTTTTGAGACGAGGGCCAGGGGCAGCAACTCAACGCCATTATGAAATCTGCCTTTGCGGCAACTCCGGGTGGAGGCTCTCGCAGGAGAGGAGATCCGTTTGAGGTATTTCGATCGCCTTAATGAGGAGGGCCGATGAAAAAAGCTGTATTGCTGTTTGCTATGTGCGCCGCTCTGGCTATTTCCTTTTCCCTGTTCGCTTCTGGTCCCGCAGAAGCACCAACTGGTTTCGATGGGCTCACGAATGGTTTAGTTGTCCAAGATGACATGGCCGCCGCCCTTGTGCAGTTTTCGGAACCGGAAAAGGCCGTTCCAAACGGGCTCGGTCCTCTTTTCAATGCCGTATCCTGTGTGGATTGTCACCAATCAATAGCTGACGGTGGACACAGTCAAATCCGCGAGCTACGGGCTGGTCATCTCGACCGTCATGGAAACTTTGTCGGGGCAATGATTACTCTGAACAACGGAAGCAAAGTTGGGCCACGCTCGCTTATCAATCAGCGAGCGATCTGCCCAGACGCGATTGGTCAACTGAGTCCGGCGGAAAATATCCGTGCGCTCCGCTTGTCTCTGCCTCTCTTTGGAGATGGCTTCGTGGAGGCTGTGGCTGACGAAGACCTGTTGAAGATTGCCAAGCACCAGAGGGAATCTACCGGAGGGCAAATCCATGGACAAGCTATCTTTGTGGATATCGCAGAAGTTAAGGGTGCAAAGCGCATCGGCCGATTTGGCTGGAAAGACCAGCACGCCAGCTTGCTTTCATTTTCGTCCGATGCGTACCTCAATGAGATGGGCGTGACAAACCAGTTCGCACCTGACGAAGTTACCAAGGTCTGCAACCCAACATCCGGCATCCAGGATCCTAACAACGTGGAGGATATAGACAAATTTACGACATTTATGCGAGCGCTTAAAGCTCCTCCGCGGGACCAGACACTGGCAAGCTCATTGGACGCTCAGATTGGAGCCGATCTCTTCGAGAGGATTGGCTGCCAGACTTGCCATGTAAATACGTTGCGCACAGTGCCGGCTGGCACCAAGCTGAATGGGGAAAACTATGTCGTGTCCCCTGCAATCGGGGACAAAGCCTTTCATCCGTATGGAGATTTCTTGCTCCACGATATTGGCACCGGAGACGGTATCGTCCAGAACGGACCCCCGAACACCCGAAACAAAGTTCGCACAATGCCACTGTGGGGAGTGAGAACGCGAGTCGAATTTCTCCATGATGGCAGGGCTAGGGATTTGTTCGAAGCAATCAGACTCCACAATGAGGAAGCCGAAGAAGCCCGAGAACGTTTTAACAAGCTTTCCCAAGAAGAGAAAGCGAGAATCATCACGTTTCTAAAATCTCTGTAACGAGGCAGCCAGGCATGGCGTGGAGAGGAGTTCCGGCCCGTCGGGCGCCAGCCTGGGGCGAACCGGATCCGAACGAAAGGCTAGGGCAAGCTCGGGCGCAAGCCCACTGCAACCTACCGGGTGGACATAGCAGCCCCCTCACACGGAAAAGGGGGCTGCTACGTTTACTTCTGCTCGCAAGACCTCTGGATCGCTCAATCATTCTTGAGATAAGTAGGTCAGACGCAAGGGCGTCCCATATCGGCCGCGGGCATTGAGGGTCGCATCGAGCCGCGCGCCCAGTTGCTTGCTTGGATGCATCTGGATCCACCTTATCGGCCCCGTGGTTGCCATTTTGGAATCCACCGCGGCACAGCTTTGCAAAACGCCTCATAGGTCGCGCCAAACTTCCTACTCAAGTTCGGTTCCTCGAAATAGACGACAAATAGGTCCACAAGAAGAAACACAACCGAAGACAACAGCAGAATCGAAATCGAATGCAGGTACAGACCAAAGCCGATCAGCAAAACCAATGCTCCAATGTACATGGGATTGCGAACGTACTTGTAAGGACCTGCTGCCACGAACTCCTCTGGAGGGTCAAAGGGAGCGGGAGTTCCTCGCCCGCGCGCAATGAACACTGCAGCACAGGTGAGCGCAAGCAATCCTCCCACAGGCATGAAAATAATTCCGAGGGTTTCCGTCCAGGCGGGCAACAACACTCCAAAGCTTCGATCAAACTCGCGGGCACTCAAGGCAATCCAACCCCAGAAGAGAACGAAGCCAGTCATGTAGACGAGTGCTCTTAGAGCGACAAAAAATCTTCTCATTGGACCTCCTCGAACGCAGCGCTCTCGCGGTCTCATGTATCCTTCCTCTATACCCTGTTACCGGTCCGCAGCACGATGGGTTTCATTTTTTTTCGCTCGTTCGGTCCGTGCCGATTGCGAGCGAAGAATCGTCGAAGACGCAAGGCCGCAAGGGTCTCGGGCCGGAAAACCTTGAGACCACCGCTCGCCTCCCTGCAAGGCGAAAAGGGCTTGCAGAGGGTGATAGGGGTAGCTAACATTGGGGTACCTGGTCCGGTCTAGCTTTTTGTGTCTCTGCAAATTGCACCAGGAAAGCGACCATGAAGACCAAAGGCAGGCCGTGCAGACATATTATTCTCCTCACAGCGTTTAGTCTCGGGCTCGGACCCTTTGCCGGTTTCGCTAAACCACAGGAAAAGCCCTCTACATCGGCAAACCGCCCCGCAGGACTAAGCCCGCAGCCGCCTGTTCAAGTGGCCCCTACCAGCTCCGTGGCCACGATCATCGCGCGAGCCCAGATCGGCCGCAGTCGCAGTGGCGACCAAACAATCGTACGCGTGGAAGGTAATGGCCGCTTGACCTGCCAGCCGCATCGTTTGAACGACCCAGAACGGTTGGTGTTGGATTTTGCCGGAGCACGCTTAGCTGTACGTCGGACCTCAATACCAAGCGATCTGAAACCTGTTCGTGGAGTTCGTCTGGGCCAATTCAAGCCCAATGTGGCGCGCGTGGTGATTGATCTCGAGGCCCCCGCGGCGGACGCCCCCTACAGCGTTCAATCAGAAGGCAACACCCTCACGGTGGCGTTTGCGGCGATCCCGCCAGGCGGCGCGACCAGCAGCTCGGTGGCTCCCCAAACACTCACCGAGCAGGAGAAAAATGCAGTTCCCGCGCGCCGAATGGAGACGGCCCAACAGGCCCCAGCACCACAGGCAGCCGCAGGCATCCCCGCAATGCCGCAGCCTGAATCGTCGAGGCATCGCGCCACTGCTTCAGCGAGCCCTGTTGCGCCCGAAGTGAAAGTCGAATTCGAGAATGCCTTTAAGGTTGGCATGCCGAGCTTCCGCGCTCAAGCCCAGACCCTCCCATCGATTTTGGGGGAAGTTGGAGACAAGTCTAATGTGGCTATTATCGTTAGTGAGGGCTTGGGTGACGAGCAAGTCTGGGTTCAGTTCCAAGACTACCGTCAAGCACGTGATCTACCGCCCATTCAGGGACTTACACGGAGGTATTGCACCGTCCAACCTGCCAGTGTGAGCAGCCAACCCACTGCCGTGCTCGTCGGCCCCGGGGAAGTCGGCTACATTCCGAAATACAAGGACAAGTGGATGCTGAAGGTTAGTGCCGCGCACGGCAGAAACGAGGACGGCACCCCCAAGGTCGATTGGCGGATGACCTATGGATATTACGACGCTCGCAAGAAAGCGATAGATGAGTGTGAGAAATGGTTGAGCAGAACCGACAAGGTCATCAAGCAAGGGCTTAGAGAAAGAAGCAAGCAAGAAGAGAAAAAGCAAGCTGGAAAATGAGCAACATAGATTCCTGGCCGCTGGCAGGCGGCTTTTTCGGTCGTCTGAGCAAGCGCTAAGCGTCCGGGGGATTCGCCAACTGGAAAACGCACAGGGCAGGCGCAAAGGATGGGGCACCCGGCACGCTTGTTCATCGTCCAGCCTGCCGGGGCAGGCACCTTAACGGCACACCACCTTACCGGTGGTCTGTCTTCGTGGTTTCGATGGACTTTGAGCCACACGAACACTCCCTTTCCGGTGGATCGCAATCTTCGTGGGGTCACAGGCAACGCTACGATCTTCCGGTAACCGCCGAGCAGTGTGCCGATTTGAGACGGAGGGCATCTGAGGAGTTCTGAGTGGCCAAGGTGTGTCTCTTTCTGCACATCGGTACAGCCAGAGGGTTTAACCAGAGCTGGTTGTGGCACAAAATGAAGCAGTTGAGGTCTATGCGCCAAGAATCGAAAGCAAGGAGATTAACTCATCAGGAGAACACTGATGGCTATAGCTAAGCAACTCAAGGTCCTGGGTCTTGCCCTGGTTCTGTGCTCTCTGCTGTTTCTTGCGGTTACTTCTTATGCGCAGAGTGAAGTCTTGGGAGAGATCCAGTTCGTTGGGGCGACGAAAGTTGAAAAAACCTCTGGCGTCTGGGTTGACGGACAATATGTGGGCTATCTGAAAGAGCTCAAGGGGTCCAAGAAAGTTCTGCTCTTGCCAGGCGAGCATGAGATTGCAGTGCGCCAGTCCGGCTACAAAGATTTTACCCAAAAAGTTCTTCTTGAACCCGGGCAAAAACAAATCCTCCGTGTGGTCATGGAGAAGGACCCCCGAGTCGAACTTCCCACGGTCAGCTCTGAAGTCAAGATCATGGTCACACCCAACAGGGCTGCGGTTTTTCTGGACGACGGCTTTGTGGGCCATGTGCATGAGTTCGGCGGAACTGGTAGAGCGATGCTGGTGAGCCCAGGAAAACACCGCATCAAGATCGCCTTGCCGGGATATCAGACCTTTGAGACGGAGATCAACCTGCTGCCCAACCAGAAATTCAAGATCGAGACGGATCTGGTGAAGGGCAGCATCACTCAGGCAGGCACTCTTATTAAGCCATAGGGAGGGCCAACCTTTGGGGCATTCCCCCAAAGGTTTAATGGACAAGATTTCCGCTGGCTGCCACCGAATCGATCTGGGCCGATCAAGTGCCGGATAGTGTACAGAACCGCGCACTCAGCCCCCGCCTACCGGCTTGCGGCTGTGGAGCGAGATTTCTCCAACTCTGCGCCTAGTCGTCTCTGCGATGCACTCGGAGATGCTTGTGGTCCGCTACCGGATCCAACAAGCGCAAGATGTGCTCCCCTGCCTTCGGATCGAAGCGATAAAACAGGACAGCGTCAGCGGCGTTTGTGTCGCCCGCTAATTCCAGTTCTGGATTATCGACGCTGATGTCGCCGTTATTCTTGATGCGAAGTTCGCTACCAACTTGCAATGGAATCATTATGTCTTCGCGATCATTTTTCATCGTCTCCCCCCGTATTTGCCACTGACGGATTACCACACCACCGCAAATTCAGTCAATGCTGGCAACAAAGCCGCTGCCGACGCCCAACACGGGGAACAGTCAAGCTCCGCATACCACATGTACCACATGGAGGGACCAGACACCTGCTTAAGTCCAGATGCAATGAAGCAGGTACGGCACATCTGCATCTCAAAGGCTCAAGAATGACAGCCGCTTTTCTTCTCAAGGGCCCAGCGCGTTTTGTGCCAATGGGCTTAAACCATCTGGGCAAGAACAACGATCAAATTGTTCGTCGCTACGCCTTCGTGCAGGCTTACCGAATCAATCCCGAGGCGCGGAATTCCTAGAGTGCGTTCGCGAGCTGGCGCAGGCTGCGGGCAAAGCGGTCATAGCGATAGACCACCACGGCCTCCACTAGGCGTCGGCGACAGTCAGCGAGCAACGCGTGTGACCTCCTGGAATCGTGTTCGAACACTTCGTGCCCCTGCGCGAGTGACACAGCTGCCCCAATAGCCGGCGGCTCTTGAACTCTTTGAGCCAGTACTCACCTATGTCCGCTAACTCCTTTGGTGTAGGATGATGCAAGAAGGGGGCCCGTAGCTCAGCGGTTAGAGCAGCGGACTCATAATCCGTTGGTCCCAGGTTCGAATCCTGGCGGGCCCACAATCCCCGTTGCAAACAATATGTCGCAGTCGCTCGCATCAAGCCATGCGACTAGGGGCCTGCTTGTGACGCGGCTGTGACGAACCCAACCACACAACCAGCGAGAACCATGGAGACGCCTGCTTTTCTGGAGCAGAAGTCAAAGTGAGGGACAGGTTACCAGCAGTTCCGCTACAATCTGAATCCGTCAGGGCCAGAAAACGTGGCTCGGCTTGGGCAGTGAGTTTGTCCCACAGACGCTGAAGATGCAGGGAAGGTGGCAACCTTGAATGTTGCGGTCACTGGTTCGACGGGGTTGTTCGGACACGGGCTCGTTGAGGTATTCAGGAGCCGACACACTGTTTTCCCGCTCACTCGCGCTGAGGTCAATATTACGAAAGCTGAGGAAGTGCGTGTCGTTCTTGCCAAATTCCGGCCGGATATTATCGTCCATGCTGCGGCGACCCCGGACCTTGATATTTGCGAAGCCGATCCTGGCACGGCTTTCCTGGTGAATGTCGAAGGAACTCGGCACGTGGTGGAAGCGGCCCAGGAGATAAATGCCGCGGTTGCCTATATCTCGACCGATGCGATCTTTGATGGCAGGAAGCAAACTCCTTATACCGAGTCCGACCTCACTCATCCGCCTACGGTGTATGGGCGCACCAAGTTGCTTGCCGAACAAATGGTCCGAGATTTGCCGGCCCACTGGATCTTCCGCGTATCAGTCCTTTTCGGCCCAGGGAAAACGAACTTCGTCGAAAAGTGTTTACGCAAAATCGCGGCAGGCGAGGAATACGTCGCGGCTTCCAATCAAGTTGGCACAGCAACTTACACCCTTGACGCTGCGCGGAAGATTGCGGAGGTGCTGGAGTCGCGGCACTACGGACTTTTTCACTTGTCGAACGTAGGCGTGTGCAGCCGTCTGGAGCTTGCGCGACGCGCAGCAGCTTTGGCCGGCCTTGACCCCGAAAAAGTGATTGGCAAACCGGCTGAGCAGATGGGGCGCCTCGCCCCGCGGTTGAACTACTCAGTCATGGAAATGGAGGCATTGAAGCAGGCCGGGTTCGCCTTGCCGCGCAATTGGGAAGAGGCTCTTGCCGAATACATCCGCACGTTGGTTCAACTTAAGAATCCGTTGGTCCCACGTTCGATGCCTACTGCCAGGAGTCGGTAAGGCGGTGAAACCTGATAGCGCGTTCAAGCATCCGACGTGGAAAGAAGGACAAGGTAATGGGGGCCGGCACCAAGTTCCGAGAGGAAAAGAGGGCGGCCTGATGGATTTCCCTTCTGTTTTGCGGGTGGCTCTGAGAACACTTGGGCGCAACAAACTGCGCACCGCGCTGACCTTGCTCGGAATCACCATCGGAATCGGTGCCGTCATCTGTACGGTTGCGATTGGCCAAGGCGGCTCTAACCAGATTCGGGAGCAGCTCCTGATGCTGGGCGACAATTTCGTGTGGATCGAGGCCGGCGGGCGGAACGTAAATGGAGTGCGCACCGGTACCGGGGCCACCAAGACACTCACGCTGGCGGACATGAAGGCCATCCTGCAAACAATCCCCCTCGTCAAGAGCTGCTCGCCCCAGGTGGACGCTCGGATTCAGGTCGTCTACGGCAACCAGAACTGGAATACGACCTATCGCGGCGTGTCCCCTGAGTACCTCAGCATTCGCCGCTGGTCCGTGGTCGAGGGCGGTATTTTCTCGGAGGAGGAAGTCGATGCCTCAGCCAATGTGTGTGTGCTTGGCCAGACGGTCGCCGGATATCTGTTCGGGGACGAAGACCCACTAGGCAAAACCATCCGCGTGCGGGACTTGCCCTTCAAAGTGATTGGGACGCTGCAGCCAAAAGGATACTCGGCCACGGGCTCGGATCAGGACGACTTTATCCTGATCCCTCATACCACTGCTCAACACAAAGTGAAGGGCATCGATTGGCTCGACGACATCATGTGCTCGGCCATTTCACAGGACGCCGTGCGCCCGACGCAGAACCAAATCACCCTCCTGCTCCGAGAGCGGCACCACATACTTCCCGGCCAGCAGGATGACTTCAACATCCGCAGCCCGGAAGATGCCCTGAAGGTTCAGGAAGATGCCAGCCGGACGTTTACCCTGATGCTGGCGAGTATTGCTTCCGTGTCGCTCCTGGTGGGCGGCATTGGGATCATGAATATCATGCTTGTCTCGGTGACCGAACGCACCCGAGAAATTGGCGTGCGCATGGCGGTGGGCGCCACTGAGCGAGATGTTCAGATGCAATTCCTGACCGAGGCGACGGTACTGAGCATGCTGGGCGGCGCCTTGGGAGTGCCCGCTGGGATTTTCACTTCGCAAGCCCTCTCCAAAATATTCATCTGGCCTATGACCATCTCCATCGAAGCAATTGTGACCGCCGTGATGTTTTCGGTTGCCACCGGCATTTTCTTTGGATACTACCCGGCGCGCCGGGCAGCTTCCTTGGATCCGATTGAGGCGCTTCGGTATGAATAGACCTCTAGACCCCTAAGCATCTCTGGGACGGTCCGCCCGCCAACGAGGGACGGCGTCGGTCTCGTAGAAGAAGGTTCTCCATGTGAGGTAAGACAACTTCACGTCTTCATTGGCTCTCGGTAAGAAGGAATTACCCGAGAGCCGATGGACAAGGAGTTGCGACGCGGGCTGCGATAGCTCTACTATCAAGGGGGAAGCGATGGCCGGAGAAGTTCGGATGAAAACCGTGCGGCTGGGACTGATCGCTCTTGCCTGCGGGCTCACGGCGATTTGCGCGGACACCGCTCGAGCAAAGCAAGAGCAACAGCAGGAAGTCTCTGTGGCCGACCTAGCGCGTCGGCTGCGCGAGCAAAAGAAGTCTGCACCGGAGGCCAAGCGAGTGTGGACCAACGACAACCTTCCTCAGCTGGCCGGTGCCCCCGTGAATGTCGTCGGCAGGACCGCCCAGCCCGGGCAGGCCACTCCCGGGGAGACCGAGGCGTCCGGTTCCGCGCCCGCCGCCGGCCAAGGCGCCAAGTCCGCAGACAAAGAGAAGGAAAAAGATCGGGCGAAGGCAGAGGCGGAGCTGGCACAGGAGAAGCAACACCTGGAGACGGCGAAGCACGAGCTGGACCTGCTCCAGCGAGACTTCGATCTCCATCGGCAACAGTTTTACAGCGATCCGGGCTATGCCTCGAACACAGAGGGGAAGGAGGCCCTGGATCGGCTGGCCAACCAAGTGGAGGCCAAGCGCCAGGAAGTGCAGCAGATCGAGCAGAAAATCGCGGCGCTCGCAAACAAGCTCGAAAGTATGAACCACGAGCTGGGCGCGAGGAAAGAAGAGCCCATCACGCCGGAGAAGGAACGCGACGCGTGGGTAGCGCGAGTTCGCCCGCTGCGCCAGGAGCTCGAGCGCGTCGAAGCTGAGATACAACGCGTCCGCGCCGAAGCAGATGCCCGAGGGATGACTCTCTACGGCGTTACGGCTGGGGGCAGCATGACCGCAAATCAGTTGCAGCAACTCGAGAACCGCCGGGCGAATTTGCTGAGCCAAATTGCAGCCCTCGAGGATGAAGCCCGCCGCGCCGGTGTACCTGCTGGCTGGCTCCGCTAACCTTCCGCCACGGAATTGCAGAGGACAGTCGCAGCTCCTAGCCTGGTCTATTTGTATCCTGGCTTGCTTCTCCATTGAAGTTTCCCCGCAGGCCGCTTCGAACAGGGGACTTGTCATTTCGAGCCCGCCACGGTGGGCGAGAAAATCTCTCAGCGAGATCAATCTCTCAGCGAGATCCCTTGCCCCGGCTGCGTGGAGCCTCAGGATGACAACACATCGAGGTTAAGAGGCAGGCTGGGCTCCGTTCGATTTCCCCTGCAGGCCGCTTCTGGATATGATGGGCGCCTCATTTTCAAGGCCGGTGAGGTCCCCTATGCTCGGAGCGCGCGTATGCCCGTTTCTGCAACCAATTCCAAGGTGATCTACGACGCGTTGAAGGGTTGCGGCATTCGGCTGATGTCCGCCCTTCCGGAGACCTGGTTGGTGCACTTGATCCGGCTGGCGGATGAAGACGCCGAAATGATTCTGGTGCGTCTGGCAAAGGAGGAAGAAGGTGTCGGCATCTCGGCCGGCGCGCATTTCGCCGGAGTGAAGTCCGCCATGCTGATGCAGAACCACGGGTTCCTGGCGGCAGTGAATGGCATCGTGTCTTTCGGGCAGCTCTATAAGATTCCGCTGCTGATGCTGATCAGCTACCGGGGCACATTCGGAGAGCGCGATGCGTGGCAGACGCAAGGAGGCAACGTCACTGAGCCGTTGCTGCGAGCGCTGAGCGTCCCTTATCTTTTTCTGGATGCGCCGCAGAGCGTCGCCAAGCGGGTGCAGCAGGCCCAGACCCTTGCCGAGAGCAGCCTGCAACCGGTGGCGTTGCTGCTGACGCGAGACCTGATGTGGGAGGAGTGATGCAGCGCATCGAGTGTCTGCGATCGGTTTATTCCCAACTCGAAGGCTGCCTGGTCGTCACCATCATGGGAGCGGTCGCGGCTGAGTTGCAGTCGCTGGGTCACCGGCCCAACTTCTTCTACTTGCAGCACGCCATGGGACTGGCGTCCTCGACCGGTCTGGGGCTGGCCCTCTGCCTGCCGGAGCAGAAGGTCGTGGTCCTCGATGGGGATGGCTCGCTGCTGATGAACCTAGGCAGCCTTAGCACTCTTGCGCGCTACCGGCCGAAGAATCTGCTCCACGTCGTTTTCGATAACGAGAGCCTGGTTTCCGTTGGAGGCTTCCCTACGGCCACGGCCGCTGGCGCCGATTTGGAGGCCATTGCCCGCGGCGCGGGCGTTCCATTCGCGGTCACTGTGCGGAGCGTTCAGGACTTCACTGTCGCCGTGACCGGCGCGATTCATGGCCGCGAACTCGCAACTATCGTCGCCAAGGTCGAGGCCACTGGACCCAAAACGTATGCCACGGACCTGACGCTGCTCGAGAATCGGTTCCAGTTTCGCCGGCATATTACCTCGCTCAAGCGCCAATAGGCACCTGCGCGGGCGGTGATGGGTGGAAGAGCGAAGGAAGAATTCCTTCGATGCAGACATCAGAGGTAACCTCATGTCTCAAGTCTTGTCGGAACTGGTTGCGGAGCTGAATGCCGGGCGTTTGCGAGTGGTGGACCTGACGCAGCCATTGAGTCCCCAGACGCCTTTGCTGCCACTGCCACCGCAGTGGAACAACACGCCGGCTTTCCGGATCTGGGAATTGTCCCGCTACGACGAACGCGGCCCAGCGTGGTACTGGAATGCATTTGAGACGGGCGAGCACACGGGCACGCACTTCGATGCCCCGGTCCACTGGATCAGTGGCAAGGACCTCCCCGATAACTCTGTGGATCGCATCTTGCCAAAGAAATTTATCGGACCGGCCTGCGTGATTGATGTGACTGCGGAAGTGGAGAAGGACCCGGACTACTTGCTGAGCCCGGAGCGCGTCCGCATCTGGGAGCAGCAGCATGGACGCATAGTCGCGGACGCGTGGGTCCTGCTGCGTACAAGCTGGTCGAAACGCGCAGACCCCAAGGAGTACATCAACGTGAAGGAAGACGGGCCGCACACGCCGGGATGGACTCCAGAGTGCTCCGCATTTCTAGCCAAGGAGCGTGACGTTTTGGGCGTCGGCGTGGAGACGGTTGGGACGGACGCCGGCCGGGCCGCTACCTTTAACCCGCCGTTCGCGAACCACTACATCATGCACGGCAGCGGCAGGTTTGGCTTGGCCGGCTTGTGCAACCTGGATCAGCTCCCACCGACCGGCGCCGTAGTCATCGCCGCGCCACTGAAGATTGTCAACGGCTCTGGCAGCCCGGTGCGGGTGATTGCCATCACACCTTAAGGTGTCCGAGGCCGCGAACAGTTCGCCACGAAGGTTCACCCCACCGATTCACCCCAGCCCCGGCGGGGCGAGGGTCGCGAGGCGTCCCTAGGGTGAAGCGATTTCTGGTCCCGTTCCAACTATTTGGAGCTATCCCCAGGAATGAGAAGGCGCATCACTTCACCGTGCGGAATGGGCGCAGACTGCAGGCGAATCAAGTTGGAACGGCACTAGCGATATGCGATGACTATATTTCCGTTTTCGATGTGGATGTCGCCGATTTCCGCAGGCAGGCCCAGCTTTTCGCGGTTTCCCGGCGACGTCAGGAGCCGCCGCACGGCGCTTTCAAGCGTGGCTTGCGGAATGGGCAGCGACCCGAGCTTCCCACTGGTGGGCTCAAAACGCAGGTAGCCATTCTCGACGCCCAGGCGGCCCTCCAGCAGCAGGGAAAGATCCTGGCCATGAAAATCGAAGAGCACGTAAGCCTGGACGCGGTCGTCGAGCAGGTTGATCTTCACGTCTTTCACCGAAGACTGAACTTCCGCGATTGAGGGCTCTGCGCCCGTCGGCGGCAGGGATGGCGCCTCGCCCGGCGGTGCAAGGTTACCATTGAGCGCAAGATTCGCTCCGAGGAAGGCGTTCAGCTCGGGTGTATCCAGCCGCAGTCGATGGGGCTGGCCGGCTTCAGCGGCCGATTGCGATTCGCGCAGCTTCGTCTCGACCCGGGCAGCGGCCTGCGGATCAATCGGAACCTGCGGGGGAGTGGACTTGCGCAGAATCAGAACCACGGCCAGGACGAGAAACGCCAGGCTCGTCCAGGTGAATATCCTGTAGATCAGGCGGAACACTCCGCCAGACCTTCCGCGTGCCGGAGTGTAGTCTGTCTGCGCGCGCGGGCCACGCCGCGCTGCAATGCGCTTCTGATCCGCGAGCACGGCGAAGCAATTCCGGCACTGGATGCCGCCTTCCTGCTCGCTACCGCACTTCGGACAGACAACGTTAACTGTACGAGCCACCATGGGAATCACTCCTGTTCAGTTTGAATCTAGCAGGGGCGGAGCTATACGAGGCGGGGAGGCATTAGGGGCGTGTCGTAGAGTCCACTGTTCCAAAGGACAGGGCGAGCCGAGTCCCGCGGTTGCCCTGCATCGCCCAGGCAGCTAGGATTAAATAAAGCGAGCCCTGACGGAGCAGCGCCCTGACGAGGCCAGGACATTCATGAGACAACTGGCGACTTCTAGGGATTGTTGTTCTGCGGGAATTGGAAGCGGTATGCGGACACGCCGCGACCAGAGAGCTGCCGCGTGTTGAAGTTGAGCTGGTATTCCACGTACGGGTCGCCACTGGGATAACCCTGCGACTCCGGATAGGGATAAGGAATCATCGTATGGTAAGGCAGCGGCTCAACTGTATCCGCGTGGGCCGCATAGAAGTCCATGTCCTTGGTGAAGCCGTCCACAAAGAAAAAGTAGTCGCGCGTCCAGCCCGGCGGCAGAGCGGGCAAGCCAGCCGGGTCAAACTCCAAACTGACCTCCTCGCCTGACCCAAAGATGACGAACTTCTCGTCCGCGTCTTTTAGCAACTCGGTCACATCGCCGTAGCGGGTATAAGCACCGGCTTGGCGTGCGTACGGGCCAGTCGAGCTGACTTGTTCGTGAACATAGGTAATGTCGCTCGGCGGATTGCCGTGCCTCTCGCGGGGATAACCCAGAAAGCCAAGCTTGGCCTCAGCCAGGGTGACCTCGGTGATCCGGTACTGGTGGGTATCTGGAGTGGTGTCAATGAGGATCTGGTCCCAATAGATTTTCAGGTTGGTGACGATGCGAATGCGCCGCGTGCCTGCCGGCAGGCGACCGGTAAGGTCGGCGACCATTGTGCGGGCGAGACCGGCGGGAAAACCCATATCGTCCACGACACGCACCCAGCGGCCCGCCGCATCGAGTGCCTCGACGTACGGTACGATCGCGGTCACGCCGGCCTGATGCGCCGCATAGACAGAGGTTGCGGTGAAATAGTCAGTGAAACCATGCAGCAGAAGGCGGATCGGCGCCTTGGGATTCCACTCTCCCAGGTCCAACTCGACCCAATGAGTCTGCGCGAATCCCTTGAAGGGCGACGGGCCGAAGCCAGTAACGTAGCGGCGGTCGCGCGCTGCTAGCTCCGGAAGCACATCGCGCCTGTGCTCGTCCCAGGCGCCGCGCGGCGGGCGCGCGCTACGGCTGGAGATCACCTTGAACTCCGGGAAGGGCGGTTCGCTGGCGAACCGCTCGTTGGGATAGACTTCCATGCCGGCGGGATGGTCCACCGCGAGCAAGCGCGCCTGGTCCAGATAGACGACCTCCTCCATGGGCTCAGCAAAGCGAAAACTCAACCGGGCGTGACGCGGCCGCACGCGCGCGCCCTCCACCTTGAGGTATTCGGTGGGGTCGGAGATATTACGCTCGCCGGGCGCGACCCAGTGGCCGACAATTCCTGGTCCGATCATGTCGGCGATGAATTCGTATCGGCGGCCGTTCCAGGCGAACAGAATGGGACACGAGCTGCCTCGGCGGTCGAGCTCTGCGACGCTGTGCGAGGCGCGGGCGGCGAGCTGTACCTCGTCCTGCGGAACCCCAGTGGGCCACAGCAGGCGAACGAGTTCGGCTTCCTTCGCGCTGCCTAGACCGGCGATCACCTCCGTGGCACTCTGCCCCAGGTAACCCGAGGCGCCCGGCACCTCCCACTTCTGATAGAGCGGGCCGGCGTAGACTTCAACCTTGGTGCCAATCGCGCTCTTATTGTCGCCTAACGCCTTCAACGTAAGGCGGAGCCAGTTGTTTTTGTTGCCGCCTTCATTGCGCAGCAGTACGGGCGGGCCGCCGTACTGCGTGATGAGCAGGTCGCTATCGCCGTCGGCATCATAATCGGCCGTGATCAGGGCGCGTGGATGCACCAAATTCAGACCGGCCAGACCCACAGCAGCCGTCACATCTTCGAATCCTTCGGCCCCGCGGTTCCGCAGAACGACAATCCTTCCTTCACCACCGGAGGTTTCACCCACAGCAGCAAGGTCGATCCAGCCGTCATTGTCGTAGTCGATGGCTGCGACGCCGTAGCCGTGCGCCCAATCCAACTTCGGCAGCGGCACGCGCTGAAGTCGCTTCCCCTGCACGTTGCGCCATAAGGTCAGCCCAGGCGCACCGTCGTGCGTGAAGGCCAAGTCCATCCAGCCGTCCTTGTCAAAATCAAGAGCGACCACGCCCAACGTGGGCGGAAGCTTCTCCTCTTGCGGGTCCCAGGCCGGCAGGACCTGAAAGCGGCCTTCACGCGGGTTGAGAAAAATGGCGGCAGTCGCACCTGAGCCGGTTATGACCAAGTCCACTGCGCGGTCGTTATTGAAATCGGTGGCCACTACGCCGGCGCTGGGCCCCACCGTGCCCAGCCCGGTCGGCTCGGACCAGTCCGTGAAGGTCCCATTGCCGTTGTTGCGCCACAAGACGTTCCGCAGGAGCGGACCGCTTGCGCGACTCTGATCGTCCGTTCCTTCCGCAGCGCGCCGGCCGCGGAGGACGTAGAGATCGAGGTCGCCGTCGTGGTCGTAATCCACGAAGGTCAGACTAACGAAGCCCTTGTCCCGGCGGATGCCGGCCGCTTCAGTCACGTCGCGAAAAGTGCCGTCGCCCTGATTGCGGAAAAGCTTGAAGCCGTCCTCGAAGGCGACAGCGAGGTCAGTCCAGCCATCATTATCGTAGTCGCCGGCGGCACAGCCCAGCCCGGCCCCGGGAACGTCCAGCTTCGCGGCGCGTGTTACATCTTCAAAGCGGCCGCCGCCCAGGTTGCGGAACAATGCGCTTGTGCCCTCTGAGCCTCCATTGACCAGAAACAGATCGGGGCGCCCATCGTTGTCGTAATCCAGGAAACATGCGCCAGCTCCGGAGAATAACGCCCCTTTCGCGGCCGCATCGCCGCGCAGGCCCGCTTCACCAGCTACGGAAGCAAAGCGTACGGGAATCGCGGCTGGGACGGTAGGAACGGAGGAGACGACGAGTTCGGCGAGGGAATAGGGGCCCTGGTCGCCGTAGTTCAAGCTCATCGCGGCACCGAGTTTTTCCTGGGTGAGCTTCTGGAAGCGCGCCAAGTGTTGGCGGGCGGCCGCCGAATCGCCCTTGCGTTGGTAGGCGCGGGCGAGACCGAACTCAGCGGAGACGTGGAATGGATTGATCGCCAGCGCGCGGGTAAAAGCGGCGATCGACTCGTCGTACTTCTGTAGTTGCGAGTAGAGAAGACCCAGGAAGTAGTGCGTATCAGCGTCGTTCGGGACCAGCGCCACGGCGCGGCCAAACGCGTCGAGCCCCTGCTCGGGCTGACCCTGATTTTTAGACACCAGGCCCAGGTTGTACCACGTACGCGGATCCTTAGGCAGCCTTTCGGCTGCTTCAGCCAGCGCCGCGCGCGCTTCTTCCAGTTGCTGCTTGTTAAGCAGAGCGATACCCTGGTTGAGCCGCGCGATAAAGAGCTTCGGGTCAAGCGCATAGGCCTGTTCGAAAAGCTTCAGCGCCTGGTCGAAGCGTTGCTGGCCCATGTAGGCAACCCCGAGGTTGTTCAGCCGTATGGCCTCAGTAGACGCATCCCCAGGTGGCGCTGTTTTCTTGCTGGTCTGAGGCACCGCGCCGGGCTGACCCTGCGGCCCGGCCGGTGCGGGCGTAATCGAGATGGCCGCCAGGCCTACAGCAACGAGAAACACGAGGAACGCGGGCAGGACACGCCACGGGTGCTTCACTTTGCTTCCTTCTTGGGGCGGAAGGGCCTGGCGGAAACCACGCCGCTGCCCTCTTTGATCGTAATCGTCTGGCCCGCGGCGATTTTGGTCAAATGATCCACGTGTCCGCTGGGCCAGCGTACTTCGAGCGCTTCGGCCTGCTCGCGGGGGCCGAGGCCGAAGGTGAGCACCAGTTCACTTTGCGAAAGATAGCTCGAGCCGCTGCGCAGCATCTGCGACTGCGTCTCGCCGCCCGCCGTGAGCTTGACGACAGTGCCTATGGCGTCGCGGTTGGAGCGGGTACCGACCAGGCGAACGCGTAGGCTGCGGTTGCTGCCGCCGTCGTTGCGGAACAGCGCTGCCGGGCCACCGTTGGTGGTGACCAGCAGGTCGAGGTCGCCGTCGTTATCGATGTCCGCGTAAGCGGCACCCCGCGCGATGCGCGAAGCAGCAAACGCCCGCCCGAGCTGTCGCGTCACTTCTTGAAATTTTCCCCCGCCCAGGCTGCGGAACAAGTGCGGCGGCTGCGCGTAGGTGACGCGTTTCTGCACGCGCTCGATTTGCTCTTCGATGTGACCGTTAGCCACGAAGATGTCGAGCCAGCCGTCCAGATCGTAGTCGAAGAAAAAGCATCCGAAGCCGAGCGTGAGCAGACTCGCGCGGCCCACCTCCGAGCGCGGCGCTTCGTCCACGAATAGTCCATTGCCTTCGTTGTGGTAGAGAGCCAGCATTTGATTCGAGAAGTTGCTGATGAGCACGCTGGGGCGGCCGGAACGGTCGTAATCGGCAGCGTCCACGCCCATGCCGGCGCGGGCCACGCCGTCTTCGCTGAAGGCCACGCCGGCCAGCACGCCGGTCTCGGTAAAAGTGCCGTTCCCGTTGTTGTGGTAGAGCTTGTTGGGCTGCGTATCGTTGGCGATCAGCAGGTCGGGCCAGCCATCCTGGTCGTAGTCGAGCACGCCCACGCCAAGTCCCTTCGAAGTCTCGTCCAGCAGCCCGGCTTTTCGCGTGACGTCTTCAAAGGTACCGTCGCCGCGGTTGTGCCACAGCCGGACCGACGCGCCCTTGTAAGATTCCGGCGTGCAGTAGGACTTTGTTGCGCCGTCGAGCGTGCAGTAGATGTCGGCCTCGGGCGACCACTGCACGTAGTTCGCTACCACTAGATCGAGGTGGCCGTCACGGTCGTAGTCCACCCAGGCGGCGCCGGTGCTGAACTCCTTGATTCCCCCCAGACCCGCCTCCTGCGTGACGTCGGTGAAGGTGCCATTGCCGTTGTTGCGAAAAAGCCGGCTCTGGCCCAGCGCGGTGATAAACAGGTCGTCGTAGCCGTCGTTGTTGTAATCGCCCACGGCCACGCCCATGCCGTACATCTCGACCGCTAGGCCGGCCTGCCGTGTCACGTCGGTGAAGGTGCCGTCGCGATTGTTGTGATAGAGATGCAGTGTCGAGGCACTCCGGCGATGCCCCGGCCAATCCATCCCGTTGACGAAGAGGATGTCGGGCCAGCCGTCGTTGTCATAGTCGATAAACGCGCAGCCCGCCCCCAGCGTTTCCGGCAGATACTTCTTGCCGAAGGCACCGGTGTTGTGCACGAACCGGATGCCAGCGGCCTGCGTAATGTCGCGAAACTCAATCCCCTGCGGAGGGCTCTGGGGAGCGCCCTGCGGCGCAGCCAGTGCGAGGGCAGCAGCGAGCACGAGGCCAGAGCCTAAGATTGCGCGCATCACTTGGATGCTGGGGCCGGATGCCGCGCTTTGTTTTGGGCGCGCGGAGAGGGTGGTTTGTCGGCAGTCGCGGCAAGCGGAGCCGAGCCATGCTGGTGGATGGCCTGGCGCTCGTTGTTGTCCTCGGGGTGTTGCCGACGATAGGCGCCGGTAATGGCTTGCGCCGCTTCGTCTGCTTTGAAGCGCAAGTAGCGCGTCTGGTGCTCCCGCGCGCGGCCCTGCTGGCCGAGGCCGTTATAGCAGAGCATCAGGTTATAGTGCGCCTGCAAATCCTCCGGATCTATGCTGAGGACGTATTCAAACTCTTTGACCGCGTCGGCGTAGCGGCGCTGGAGGAAGAGAACGCGGCCCAGTTCGTTGCGTACCACCCGGTCGCGCGGGTATTGCATCAGCACCTCTCGCAAATGGTTGATGGCCTGGTCGTAGCTCCCTTCTTGCTTCAGAACCCGGGCATAGAAGAAGTGTGCGCGGGCCAGATTGGGCTGCAATGCCAGCGCTTTTTCCAGGACCTCATGGGCGGCAGCGAGATTGCCCTCCTGCACTTGCACCCGGCCGATGTTAACCCAGCCGTCCGGGTTTTGGGGATCGATTTGCGTTACGTTCCGGAAGGCCGCTTCGGCGCCGCGCAAGTCTCCCTGTAGCAGCAAGCCGATGCCGTAGTCGTTCCACCGCTCGCGGTCTTCTTTGGCGAGGACGCGACGCGGTTCGGGGGTGGGGGCGCTGCGGGAAGCCACATGGAGCGTTACAGTACCCTCCGCGAGAGTGACGATGGGCAGCACGGGAATCTGCTTGAGCTTCCCGGATACCTTGTCGGTCGGCCCGGTGAAAACCCAGCGGCCATCGTCGTAATCCGGCGTCACTTCGGGCGCCGGCTGGCCAGGGTTGCGTACTCCCGCGAACGAAAACTGCGTGTTCCACCACGCAAATTTCCGGTAGTTCAACCGCGCCCGCAAGGTGATCTGCTCGCCGGCGGTCTCCGGCACGCGGAGTTGGTAATGAACTGTGTCCGCGGCGCCGGGCGGGATCAGCCGAACGTAAACCAGCGCGCGAGTGGCCCAGGCGTTGCGCTTGTTGATGGGATTGCCGTGCGCGTCCACCATCAAGGAGCGATAGAAATGCGCGCCCTTCTCGACCCGGCCTGCGCCGCCGTTTTCTGTTCTGCCGCTCCAGAACAGCACCTGGCCTTTTTCGTCGGTGGCTTGGAGCTCCAGCCAGCAGTCAAAGGCGTCCACTGTGCCACCGGGAAAGAAGTGGCCCACCTTGCGCGTGCGCACGACTACGTCCACGCGAACCGCATCGCCGCGGCGGACGAGGGGTTCGCTGCGATTCAGAGGCGCGGTCACCGGCAGCGCTTCGACGGCGGCGCGCGGGGCTGGCGTCTCTGCCTCTTCGCCGACCGCGAATGCCGTGGAGAGCTGCGCGCCCGGCAACTCGGCGCCCTCGGCCGCGGGCCGGGCGGGCGCCAGCGCGAAGATGTCCACGCTGACAATCTTGTCCTTCAAGAACTGCTCGGTGACCTCGAGCTGCTTGGGATCCTGATTGGCGAATGGCAGCGCCATGTTCGCCGCGGGGAAACGGTGGGAGTGCACAAATCCGTTGATGTTGCCCATATCGTGGGAAGGCACCAGCGGCATATGGCAATCGGCGCACTTCTGGGATTTCGCCGGATAGTAGAACGAGCGCGCACCCTGGCCCGAGACGCCGCTGGCCTGCCAGTTGTCGTACTCGTTGAAGCCGCGAACCCAGCGGTAACGGTTCACCGGAACGTCCAAATGAACCTTGTGGCAGGTGGAACAGAAGTCCGCGGTTTGCGCGCGCACAAAGGGCTTGAGAAACGTTCGGCGATGGGGTTCGGGGTTCACCCTGACCAGGAAATCATGTAGCGTGCGCACCAGCGGATTCTCGCTCGCCGCAAGTTCGTGCAGCTTGGGATACTCCACTACGTAATCGCCCTGACCCGTCGTGCTTTTCACCGCCACGATGGAATGGCACATCACGCAGGCCATTCCAGCGTGCGCCTCGGGCCGGTCGATTTGCTCGCGGATGGGCATATCAAACATCCCGCTGAACAGCAGCGCCGGGTCGTGACACCCCGCGCACCATTTCGAGGCCCGCACTCCCGCGACGTCCTGCATGTATTCGATGCTTTTGCGGTACCACTGATTGTTGAAGGAAGAGAAGCGGTGTGCCGAGCTGGACCATTGCGCATAAATGTCAGCGTGACAGCGCTGGCAGGCGTCGGACTGCATGAAATACTTCGCGGGAATCTTGCCGCCGTGCGTAGTCTGCGCCGAGCTTGGAAAGAAAAGTCCCTGCGGGCCATCGCCTTCGCCGTCCATGGTGGCAGGCGGCATCTTCGGATTCTCGATGCGGTACGCGCGTGGCCAACGCACTTCGCGGAGCCACCAGGCCGAGCCCGCCATGACCGCAAACGCAGCAAGCAGTGTGGCATAGCGCAGCACCCCAGCACCGCTGCTCGAGCCAAGCCATCCTCGCACGCCAGCCCACTCTCCGACGAGCAGGACAACGCCCGCAAGGCTGAGGCCAATGTGGGCGTACAGCCACGGACGCAGAGGCCGCGGCGTGCCGGTGAAAATCAACGCCAGGCCCACGACCGCCCCGGCAGTGAGCAGAATCCATCCCAACCGCGCCGCCGGAGAGTCGCCGGGAAATATACGGAGCAGCGGCGGCAGCAGTTTCCAGGCCAAGAGTACACCAGCAGCGAGATGCAGCAGCACGACTGCGCCGTAGGCTACGGTGGCCGAGGGAAACGCATAGACGTAGGCGCCCGAGAGGAATAAAAACATTATTAGAATGCCGCGCAAATTATTCATTTGGAGTCCACGGTAACTGTCCAGATTCTCCTGCGGCAGAGCGGGCAAGTCAATCCTCTCCCGAAAAAGCCCTGGTAGTACAGCAAGATGCGGGGACTCTACCTGCGTAAATATTGGGGATCAATAATTGAAAAATACTAGATGTTTGCAAGGGAGTGTTCGCTTTTTACGCGCTCATAGGCTGGGCCAGCTGTTAACTTCGGGCGGGAAACCTGGCGAAAATCCATTGTGATTCCCGCGCTTTGGCAATAAGGAAAAGTATCAGAAGCCGTTGAGCGGAGTAATGCCCTTAGCTTCCACGCACTCATAGGCTCGGCCGGACACAAGGTTCTTGTACTCCTCGGTCCTGCCGCTGGGCCATTCAATGACCGCGCGGTCGACCCTGTCGCGCTTCCCGAGCCCAAACAAAACAGGCAGTTCCGATTGAGACAGGTAGCTGGATCCGCCCTTGACCATGCGTGACTGACTTAGGCCGTCATGGAAGATGCGCACTGTAGCGCCGATGGCGTCCCGGTTCGACTTCGTGCCAACCAGGCGAAAACAGATGCTGCGGTTCGCTGCCAGCTGATCGTTACGGAAGAGAAAGGCAGGTCCGTTGTTCGTGGTCATCAGAATGTCGAGATCTCCGTCACGATCGAAGTCGGCGTACGCCAGACCACGGCCGACCTTTGGCTGGTCGAATCCTCCGCCTGCCTCGGAAGCCACATCGCGGAAGGTCCCATTTCCCTCGTTGAGAAAAAGCTGTGGCGGCTGGGCGTAACCGACATTGCCTCGGATGTTCCGTACCGTTTCATCGATATGACCGTTGGCGACCACCAAGTCAAGTGCGCCGTTGAGATCGGCATCGAGAAACACGCACCCGAATCCCAAGGTGTTCTTCGACGCAAGCCCGATTCCCGCCGCCATCGCTACATCCTCATAAACACGTGAGCCGAGGGCGCGATACAGCCCGATCACTTCGTTGTCGAAGTTGGTGATGGCCACGCCCGGGTTACCCGAGTTGTCGAAATCCGCTACATCCACACCCATGCCGGCCCGGGCCTTCCCCTCGGTGCTGAACGCGAGTCCGACCTCGACCGCAACGTCCTTAAATGCGCCGTTGTGCATGTTTCGGTAGAGCTTGTTGGGTTGCGTGTCGTTGGCCACGAGCAGATCGGGCCAGCCGTCCTCGTCATAGTCGAGCATCGCTACACCCAGCGACTTCGAACTGGCGTCGAAAACGCCGCTCGTTGCCGTGACGTCTTCAAATGTCCCGTCACCGCGATTGCGGAAGAGCCAGCAGGTTTCTCCCCGGTATGCCTCGGGGGTGCAGTAGGACTTGTGCTTTCCGTCTAAGCTGCAGAACACATCATGCTCTGGAGACCACTTAACGTAGTTGCAGATGAACAGGTCCAGGAGGCCATCTCGATCAAAATCGAACCAGAGAGCCGAGGTGCTGAAGCCCTGCCTGCCGGCCAGACCACTTGAGCGAGTAACGTCCAGGAACGTGCCCTTTCCCGTATTTCGGAAGAGGCGGTTCTGCCCAACGCACGTAACCAGGATGTCTGGAAAGCCGTCATTGTTGTAGTCACCGACGGCGACGCCCATTCCATAAATCTCTACATCGAGGCCGGCACTCTTCGTCACGTCGGTAAAAGTACCATTGCGGTTATTCCGATAGAGGCGGAGTGTGGTTCGCTGCCGTTTGTGCCCTGGCCAGTCCATGCCGTTGATCAATAGGATGTCCTGCCACCGGTCACGGTCATAGTCCAGAAAAGCGCAACCGGAGCCCAGGGTCTCGGGTAGAAGCTTGCCCCCGTAGGCGCCACTATTGTGCTGAAATTGAATGCCCGAGCGGGAGGTTGCATCCACGAGCTGGAAACCCAGATCGGAATGCGGCGCCGGAAATACTGCTGCCGGAAACGCTGAGGCCGCAATCCCCGTACTGAACAGGCCGAACAGAAAATCCCTGCGGTTCACGGAAGGTTCACCAGCCCGTTGCGGATGGCGTAGACGACGAGTTCAGCGGTCTTGTGAATTCCAAGTGCGTTCATGATGTTGGCGCGATGAACGGCCACAGTGTTGACGCTGAGGTCGAGCTGAGCCGCAATCTCTTTGTTGGATTTTCCGTCGACGATCAATTGCAAAATCTCGAGCTCACGCACAGTAAGTCCGCAATCTCGCTCCCCTTTCAAAACCGCTGGGCGGGACACTTGGGGATCGAGCACGGTCTCACCTGCTACCACTCGCTTGATTGCCGCTGCTAACTCCAGGTCCACAGCATTCTTCAGAATGTAACCGCGCGCGCCAGCTTCAAGTGCCTGCCGCACCCACGTATCTTCGGAATGCATACTCAACATCAGAACCGCGACTTCGGGAGAGATCTCGAGAATACGGCGCGTTGCGAGCAATCCGCTCGTGCCCGGCAGCGCGCAGTCCATCACGACTACCCTTGGCTGTAGCTTGCGGGCCAGCCGAATCGCCTCATCGCCGTCGCTTGCTTCGCCGACGACCACGATGTCCGGATCATCCTCCAGGATTCGCCGAAAGCCGCGGCGTACCAAACTATGGTCGTCGACAAGTAAGACAGTGATCTTATCTGGCATGCGAGTCCGGTCTCTCTCTTGGAACCCTCAGACGAACCAGTGTTCCGCCTTTCTGAGGCCGCGAGAATTCAATCGTCCCGCCCAGCAGCTCTGCGCGCTCGCGCATGGCTACCAACCCGATCCCGTGTTGTGCCGTTTGCGCCACAAACCCCTTACCGTGATCCTCCACTTCCAGTTCCAGGGTGTCGCCTAGGAACCGGAGTCGCACCCATGCCTCGCCGGCTCCCGAATGCCGGGTCACGTTGTTCAGAGCTTCCTGCAGTACGCGATAGACATGAATGCCAACGCTGCCATCCACGGGAAACGAAGTTCCTGATTTTTCATAGCATATGACAACGCCGGTTTGCCTTTCCATCGTGGGGAGGTACCAGTCCAGCGCGCTCTCCAGCCCGGCCTCGTCCAGGATTACCGGATGCAGCGCCTGGGACAGACTGCGGACATTGTTGAGCGTCGATTGCGCGATCTCGCAGACCTCGCGCAGTTCGGAACGAAGCCGGGATCCCTCTGGTGCATGGCTCCCCGCGCGACCCAGCATGGAGCCGATCGCTGTAAGGATTTGCCCGAAGTCGTCGTGTAGCTCTCGGGAGATGTGCCGCAGCGTGGACTCCTGCGTCGAGATCAACTTTTGGGCTAGCTCGCTTCGCTGCTCGGATAGCGCGGCAAGCTGTGCAAACAGTTGGCGGTTCGAGCGGATCAGGTAAAGGCTGGTGAGCACAATCGCTATGAGCGTCGCGGTCAGAAACCGGTAGACCTGTCGCTGGACGCGGTCGTAGATCTGCCCAATGCGCAGCGCCGCCTGCTCTTCGCTTTCATTGTTCTCCACCAACAGCCTGGCGACTGCCGTACTCAGGGCCGCCTGCCTCGCCTGCAGCGATAACCGGATCTGCGCGCGCGCTTCGTCTTCTTTGCCGTTGCGAGCGAGCGCAAACGTGCGGTCCACTGCATCCCAGAACTGCGCCAGCGAGTTCCCCAGGTACTGCCTCTGCTCGGGTGTTCGGAGGGCCACTGCGACCTGTTCTTCCAGCCGGAGCGCACTCTCCAAGTCCCCGCGAACACGCTGGAATTGTGCCGACCAGGCGGTGAGCGGATAGGGCTCGTCCGCGTCGAGCATGTCGCGCATTCCGAGCGCGAGGGAGTTGAGATCGTTCTGGATTCGCAGTAGCTGGAGTGAATCTCTGCGACTCCGATCGGCCAAATCCCTCTGCAGCTCTCGCAGGCCAGAGATCTGCAGGGTGATGTACCACGAGTAGGTCACCACGGCGCCCAGGGTTATTACCAACCCCAAGAGCAGACCGGTTGTTGGAGACCGTCTAGGTGCAAGGGAACCTAGCACGCGCCGAGCATACAATGCGAGTGGTACAGGCCGGAAGCAGAACCTCTTACGATTCGGGGAAGAGTGTCGAGTCGTGCGGGCGCGAAGCGCATGTCTTAACCGTATGCTTTCCGGATAGCACGCACAGAAGCAGGCGACGATCCCGAACGGCTTTGACTTGCCTGGGTGCTGCCTATGATGGCTGTCCAGTAGTAAACTCCGCAGGCTCTTTTCCTATCGATGATGGGGGGCCCGGTGTCAACCCGGCCGTCGTTCTGGGATCCAGCAGGCACCTCCCTGGCTTCTTGCCTTCGGAGCAAGGCGTCTCCTGCTCAGTTTTGTGATAGCGTTCGCTCATCCCAACGGCAGCCTTCAGTCCGTTGCGCTTAGCCATTATGTATGTCACTTCAAAAGAAACCGACCGATGAAGGGAGGATCGTATGAGACTGCACCCAGCCCGGACAATTTGCGGAGTGGTTCTTTTGGCCATTACATTGCTCGTTTCGTGTGAAAAGGCATTTCACCAGCCTGATGAGCGGTATGTTTTTGTCACTGCAAATATCAACCTGCCCTACTGGCAGGAAGCGCAAGCGGGCTTCAGGGACGCTGCCCAGATGCTCGGCGTCAAGGCAGAATTTGCGGGCCCCACTTCCTACGCTCCGAATGAGGAGTTGGAAGCCTTCCAGAAAGCCGTGACCCAGCGCCCGGCGGGGATTCTGGTCTCGCCCACTCGCCCGGAACTGTTTAAGGCGGCAATCGATTCCGCCGTCCAGCAAGGGATTCCGGTGATTTGCGTCGACTCCGACGCTCCGGACTCGCGCCGGATCCTGTTTGTGGGCACCGATAACTTCAAAGCGGGAATCGAGAGCGGCAGACGGATGGCCGAAGTACTCCATGGTCAGGGCCACATCGTTGTGGTTACGCTTCTTGGCCAACTCAATCTGGAGGAGCGAGTGCGGGGCGTCACTGAAGCTCTCAAAAAGTACCCTAGCATCAAAGTTGTCCGAACCCTTGACGACAAGGGCGACCCGCGAGTGGCCTTCGACCAGATTTCCGCCTTGATCGAGGGCAAAGAAAAAATCGACGGTATTCTTTGCCTGGAGGCCTCGGGGGGGGGCGGGGCAGCCTCAGTGCTGAACCGCTTTAACCTGATCGGCAAGATCGCAGTTGTGGCCATGGACAAGGATCCAGAGACTCTGGACTGGGTTTCGCGGGGCGCGATCACCGCGACGATCGCCCAAAAACCCTACGTCATGAGTTTCTACGGTCTCAGGTTCTTGGATGACCTTCACCACAATATCGTCCACGAGTTCAAGGACTGGCGGACCGCTCCGGCGGCACCATTGCCCGCCTGGGTGGATACGGGTACAGCCGTGGTTGACTCGAGCAACCTCACGGCTTTCCGCGAGGCCCTGGCGGCCCACCCCAAGCCGCTTTAGATTGAGGCGGGCGAAGCTCTATAGGATTTGGCTTCGCGGCATCGCTGCTGCCCCAGCTCATGTTCCGCCAGAGGGTTTTGCCGGTGGATGCTTGGCAGCAAACTCAAATGTTATTTTATGTCGCGTGTAGTTGTGGCCAGATGCGGTTGGAAGTCTAACCAGAATTTTGTACCCCTGCTGACCGGTTCTTACGAGTTCAGCTCCCTCAAGTTTGGAAATCTGAGCTGCGCCCCATGCAAGGATTTGATACTCGCGGCCCGCAAGCCCGGAGACTTCAACCTCCAGCCGATCGTGGCTTGCACTCCAAGATTCAGAAAGCACCTTCAAATTTGAGCTGGTGGCTCCCAGCGGCGGGAGGCTGACCGGCACATGCAAGGCAAAATTATCATGCAAGCGAATTTGCAGAGTGTTGCGGCCTCCATAGATCGGAAAGCGCACCGCCACGTGTTGGTCTACGCCATTGGCCTCCACCCGGAAGGCGACAGGCCGATTATTGATCTCTGCTCCGATAACTTTCGCACGCAAGGCGATTCCGGGGGAGAATTCCAAAAAGCACTCGCCGGCGCCACTCCGCTGGAGTTCGAGCTCGATGAGGTCAGGGGTCTGGCGATAGATAAGATTGAAAGCTGAGCTGCCCACGCGCAGGTTGTGGAGTTCAAAGGAATCCCAGTCGGGTGGTACATGCGGGGAAAGAGCAAAGCGATGGGCCGCAGAGTCCACCTCCAGGCCAAGAAGCCCACCGAGCAAGGGGTTGATCACCATCGCAGAGGACCAAATTTGATGGGGCGAGCTGATCGACAGTGGGGCATAGTGACCGCCGGAAAGAACTTCCGTAACGTGGCCCAACGCGCCATCGAGCGCGAGCAAGGCGTTGGCCCGCAGGTTGGCATACCCAGGAAGGGCGCGATGATAGCGGTACTCACCGACCGCCGCCCAACCTGTAAATAGAGGCCAGACGGCGCCGAAATGATAGCCAGCGGGATGGAATCGCTCGCTCCGGGAGGAAAGGATTCTCATCCCCCAATCGGCCGCATGATCCACATCGGCGAGTTGGTCTATCATTGCGTTGGCTTTTTCCGCATCGAGCAGACGAAACCACATCGGTACTGTCGCCAGCACGCTTGCCTCGGCCACTTTAGCGTTCTCCTTGTCCAGGCCGAAAGCAAAGATTCTCTTCTCGGGAATCCAAAAGGCGTCGTTCAAAAAGGTTTTCTGCCGCGCGAATTCTCGTTCCAGCTCTTTCTGCATTTCGTTGTTGGCCATTAAGTGAGCCAGGTTGGCAAGAGCCTGGAGCGCCGCCACGCCCAGACCGCTCTGATAGAGTTCCGTCTTAACCGGCAGCAGGGGGCCACCCTCTACCCAGCCATGACCTACTTGCTGGTTCTGCGCAAAACCCTGCGAATCCCAGGTCGAACGGAGGAATTTGTAGGCTTTCCAGACACTTGCCCACCTGTCTTTCACGAAGTTGAGATCCCCGCTAGTCACCGCATATTCATTCATGGTGATAATGAACAGCGGTGTGGCATCTGCTGAGGCGTACGCGTACGGATAGTCCTTGAACCACGGAACAAAGTTTGCCGTCTGCGCGATCTCGTGCGCGATTTTTCCATCTTCCCGCTGATACTTGATGAGAAAGTCCAGGGCAGTTCGGGTGTTCGCGAAATCCGCAACGGCAATGAGCGCCAGCGCGCTCCACAGCGCATCGCGCCCGAAGTACCAGGCAAAG
>Ga0209055_1000299_pt1 | contig 35383 bp, 33 predicted proteins | sample GraSoiAngelo_110_FD_185875 | JGI IMG/M metagenome (GOLD analysis project Ga0209055, IMG submission 185875) | Grasslands soil microbial communities from the Angelo Coastal Reserve, California, USA - 14_0903_12_30cm (SPAdes) (version 2) | ecosystem: Environmental > Terrestrial > Soil > Grasslands ... | reverse complement strand
AGGACCCCCAGGGTTTCGATTTCCTCCAAGGAGGCGCCGGGCGAAGTGATCACCATGATGGGCAAGAGGGGATGCGCTTGCTTGAGCGCGCGGCAGAACAGGAGTGGGTCCACGTTCGGATAGTACAGGCTGAACACCACCACGTCGGGGAGCGAGTCCTCCACGCTTTCCATCGCCTTCCACACGGACGAGGCGAGCACGGGCGCAGGATAGCCGTGCAACTTCATCAGGCGCGCGAGGGCCTGCGCGCTGTGGACGTCGGAGTCCACAATCAACATTCGTGCGTCGGTCGCCACCTTCAACTCTTCCCCGATCCGCGGCTTTCCTGCTCGGTCAGGATGCAGCCGACCTGAATCGCCAGTGCCAGCCGCTCGAGGTCCACTGGCTTGCCCATGATATCGACGGACCCCAGGTCCAGCGCCTCTTGAAGCAACTTGTCGTCCTGGCTGGCGGTCAGCAGAATGACCCCGACGTTAAACTGCTTTCTCCGCAACTGCCGCAACACCTCAACGCCATTCATGCCCGGCATGTACACGTCGAGGACGATCAGCCGAGGGACTTCCTGTTCCACCAACGTCAGCGCTTGCTGGCCGTCGGTGGCCAGACGGACGTTATATCCCCGCAGGGACAAGAAGCGCTTGAGCAGATCGCGGATCGGTTCCTCATCGTCCACCACCAGAATGAAATTCCCATCGCCCGCGGCGGCCGTGGCCGCCTGCGGGGCTTTCGCGGGCGCAGGGGCTTCAGCGGGCGAGGCCGCATTGGCCGGTTGTGGGAGCGTCCGTTGTATCGCCTCCACCAGGACCTCCAGCGAGAGCCCCTTGCTCAGAAAGTCCTTGACGCCCAGCTGCCTGGCCTGTTTCTCCAACGCATCCGACCCCCACGCCGTCAGGATCATCACGGCGGCCTGCGGATCGATCGTGCGCAACTGCTTAAGCACCTCGATGCCGTTCATCTCCGGCATTCGGAGGTCCAGCAGCGTAAAGCGGGGGCGGTGCTTCTTGAACAACTCGAGGCCCTCGCGACCGTTCAAGGCCGTGATGACTTCGTGGCCGTGACGGCCGAGCACCGACCGCAGCAGATCGCAGACCAACCGCTCATCGTCCACTACTAGGATTGTCGACACGATCCTCTCCTTACTTTGCTACGCCCGAGGGGCTGCCTGGTGCGGCGCTGCCCCCCAGAAGGGTTTCCCGGACCCGTTGACCCAACACCTGCCAAGAGAACGGCTTGCAGACCACGGTAGAACCGGTCTTCTTGAGGAACCGCTGCAAGTCAGGGACGTTCTCTTTTCCGGCCAACACGATGGTTCGCCCGGCCAACCACGGCTGCATGGCCACAGCCCGCCGGGCGAATTCCTCGCCTGTGATGTCCGGCAGCATGGCGTCCATCAGCAGCACATCGTACCGGGCCCGCTCCAGAGACCGGACCGCCACCAGGCCGGAGCCCGCACGAGTTACGCAGTACCCCTGCCGCTCCAGATAACTCCCGATATCCGCCTGCAGCTCCAGGTCTGGTTCGACCACCAGCATCATCGGCGCTCCCGGCTTCTCCCCCACGACCGCCAGAGAATGCTGGGCGATCGGCAGGCGAACGATGAGGGATGTGCCCTGCCCCACGACGCTCTTGCAGGTCAGAATGCCTCCAAGCTCCGTAACGATGCGCTGGCTGATAGTCAGGCCCAGGCCGGTCCGTCGTCCCAACGGCTTGGTGGTGTAAAACGGGTCGAAGATCCGCGGCAGGTGCTCCGGGGCAATCCCGGGACCGTCGTCGCTGACGCGGACCTCCACCCACGGCCCGCCCTGATCCTGGATGAGGGTGGCGCTGACGGAGAGCGTGCCGCGCCCATGCGCCTCCGCCATCGCCTGGCTGGCATTCGTGAAGAGGTTCAGGAACACCTGGGAAAGGTCCTGGGAATCGGCCAGGATCGAGGGGAGCGCCGGGTCAAACTGGGTCCGCACCGTCACCTGATGGATGACGAAGTCGTTGGACAGCAGGTCAAGCGCCTGTTTCACCAGATCGTCGACGCGGCAGAGCTCGCGGCGGGCCTCGGCGCGGCTCCCGATTCCCAGGAACCGGTTGACGGCGGTCGAGGCCCGCTGGGCGGCCTCGCGGATCGTCTCCAGATCGCCCTTGAGGTCGTCGTAGTGGCCCTGGTTGATCTTCTCTCTGGCCAGTTGGGCATACCCGCTGATGATGAAGAGCGGGTTGTTCAGTTCATGCGCGACCCCGCTCAGAAGCGTGCCCAACGCGGCGAGCTTCTCCCCCTGCTGAAGGTGCTGCTCGACCCGCTTGCGCTCGGTCCTGTCGTTGATGATTCCGACGTAATGGGTCACCCGCCCCTTCGCGTCCCGCAACGGAGAGATCGTCAACTCGTTCCAGAAGGAGCTGCCGTCCTTCCGGTAGTTCAGCAACTCGGTCCGGAGGTCTCGTTCCTCCTTCAGCGCCTGGCGGATTTCGGCCACCGCGCTCGGATCGGTGCCGGCCCCCTGCAGGAAGCGGCAGTTGCGCCCGAGCGCTTCGGCGGCGGCATATCCTGTCATGCGCTCGAATGCCGGGTTGACATAGATGATGGGATTGTCAGGCTGGTGCGGATCGGTGATGAGAATGCCGACACCGACCGACGCGATCGCCTCGTCGCGCACGCGGCGGGCGCCCTCGACTGCTTGCGATGACCGGCGTGGAGGCTTCGACGAAGCGCTAGTCACTGATCACCTCTACCCGATCCAGATAGCGAGACAATTCATGCACGCGATTCCGAATCTCGGCGGCATTGCGCTGTGTGGCGGCCTGCTCGAGCGCGGCGCCGATCTCGGTGATGGCGTCGAACCCATAGCCGCCGCCCGCCCCTTTCATGCTGTGCCCCAGGACCTGTACGGTCTCAAAATCGCCCCGCTGCACGGAGTCCAGCATCGCGGCGATGTCCTTCCGCCGGTTCTCCAGAAAGCCCGGGATCAGCTCCGCGATGTCAGGGTCCACGCGGATGATGGTCTTCTCCGCCCGGTCGTCGTCCGGCTTGGACGTCATTTCGTCATGCTCATGGTGTGTTCCTGGATCGCGTTCAGCAGGGTCGCCTTCTTGATCGGTTTGGTCAGATGGGCCGTGCATCCCGCGTCGAGGCTCTTTTGGATTTCTTCACGCAAGGCAAACGCTGTGAGCGCGATGATCGGCGTCGGCGGGCGCCCGGTCTCCTTCTCCCATTGCTTGATCGCTCTGGTGGCGGCGTAGCCGTCCACAATCGGCATTTGCATGTCCATCAGGACAATGTCGAACCCGCGGGCCTTGAATTTCGCCACCGCGATGGCGCCGTTGTCGGCGAGATCGAGGTGATGGGGCGTGTGCTTGAGGTAAGACTGCACGAGCAGCCGGTTGTCCTGAGAATCTTCGGCCAGGAGAATCCGCAACGCCCGCTGATCCTTCGTCGCCGCTGGTGCGGAATCCAGCGCAGGTGCAGGAGCAAACACTTGACTCCTGCCCATAGCGGTAGCAATGGCTTCGAACAATTCAGCGCGCTTGACCGGCTTCACGAGATACCCGGCCATGCCCAGCTCTTGAGACCGTGTCTTGTCGTCCGTCCGCGAGTCGGAGGTGAGCATCATGACGGTGATGCCGGCCAAGTTGGGGATGGCGCGAAGACGCTCCGCGACTTGGAACCCATCCATCGCAGGCATCCGGCAGTCGAGCAGCACTAGGCGATAGGGGTCGCCGGACTCGTGGGCGCGCATCAGTTCCGCCAGCCCGTCCACGCCGTTAGGAGCCTCGACCACCTGCATGCCCCATGCGGTAAGGATTCCCTTCAGGACCAGCCGGTTGGTGGCACTGTCATCCACCACGAGCACCTTCACCCCTTGTAATTCCGCCGGAGGGGCGAGTGTTCGAACCTTGGGTTCCTCTTGCACCCGGAACTTCGCAGTGAAGGAAAACGTGCTGCCTTGACCAACAGTACTGGTCGCCCAGATGCGCCCGCCCATGAGTTCCACCAGTCGCTTGGAGATGGCCAGGCCCAGGCCGGTCCCACCGTACTGGCGGGTGGTGGAAGAATCTGCCTGCGTGAAACTTTCGAAAATGATCCCCAGTTTGTCCCCCGGGACACCGATGCCGGTGTCGGACACCGAGAACAGCAGCGCACCGGGCTGCCGGGCGTCCTGGTCGTTCTGGACCCGCATGAGGACCTCACCGGCCATCGTGAACTTGAGCGCGTTGCCCATCAGATTCAGGAGGATCTGCCGCAGGCGATGTGGGTCGCCGACCAGATCGCGCGGCACATCCGCCATGACCTGGCAGGCCAGCTCGAGCCCCTTGTCATGGGCAACCTTGGCCACCATCTCGGAGGTCTTTTCGATGAGCTCAACCAGATCAAATTCGACGTGCTCAAGCGTCAGGCCGCCGGCTTCCACTTTGGACAGATCGAGAATATCGTTCACCAAGGCCAGGAGGTTGTCGCTGGCCCGCCTGAAAACCCGCACGTATTCCTCTTGTTCCTTCGTCAAAGGGGTCTCCGAGAGGAGATCGGCCATGCCGATGATGGCGTTCATCGGCGTGCGGATCTCATGGCTCATGTTGGCCAGAAATTCGGACTTGGCGCGGTTCGCAGCTTCGGCCACTCCCTTGGCTTTCTGCAACTCTGCCTCCGCCCGTTTGCGCTCGGTGACGTCGCGGGCCACCGCATGAAAGCCATCGAGGCGGCCGTTCTCAATGATGAGCTGCACGTTCTGGCCGATCCATAGTTCGCTCCCATCCTGGGCCAGAACGGGCAGTTCAAAGTACGTGCTTGGGGTTTGCCTGACGAACTGCCGCCCGTAAAATCGTTCTGCAGCCTGTCGGTAATCCGGGCGGACCAGGTCCAGGTAGCGCCGGCCGATCAAGTCTTCCGAGGAATACTTCAACAGGCGGACAGCGGTGGGATTGCAGAAGGTGAACCGGCCCTCGGCATCGGTGCTGTAAATGATGTCGTGGGCAAGGTCCACGATGTGCCTGTACCGTTGCTCGCTCTCGCGCATCGCTTCCTCAGCCGCCGTCGCGCGGGTTGACTCCTCCTCCGCGGACGCCCATTCTTTCCGCAACCTCGTGGTGACCCACAGGAGGAAACCGACCATCGGCACGACCATCGCGGCTCCCGCCAGCCCCAGCTTCCACAGGACCGCCTGAATGGGCGCCAGAATGTCGCTCCGGTCCATGCGGATCAGGATCCCCCAATGAAGGCCTAAAAAATTTCCGCGCTGTTCGGTCTGGGCATAGCCTGTGACGACGGGCACACCCTTCCGCAAATGCGTTTCTTCAACGTAGCCTGGCTGGGCCGTGCCGACCATCAGAGCCGAGGGAAGCCCCATGACCTTCAGATTGACCAGGCCTTCCTGCCGTAGGACCGAATCCACGATCAGGTCCCCATCGCGGTTCATGAACTGCCATTCGATCCTGCCGGCCGGTCCTCTCTGCGCCACGAACGCGATAACCGTCCGCTCGAAGACCTGCTCCAGTTCGGTCATTCTCACCTGTGTCGAAACGGAGCCGAGGAACTCCCCCCTGGAACCCTTGATCGGCGCCGTAAAGGTCACCACAAATGCGCCGCCCGCATACTCAGAAGGTTCGGCGTCCTCCACGTAGAGGTCGTCCCCCTCACGCACTGCCCGGAACCAATGGCGCCTGCTCCTGTCCTGGCCCACGCTTGCCGGGTCAGTGGCCGCTACAATCCGGCCGGTGGTATCCGTCACACCCAGCCAGAGATAATAGCCGTAGACATCTTTGTAGAAGTTGAGGCGCCGGGTCATGGCTGCAACGTCGCGCGTGCGGAAGACAGGCAAGTGAGCAAGGACCTGGGTATCGGCGTACCGCTCAAACAAGACAGTATCCAATTTGTCGGCGATGTCGGCGGCTGCCAGGGCCAGGCTTTCCCCGGTCGAGGCGATCAGGTGTTGCTCAACGTAATGGAGGGCGACGCCGCCTACCGCCACGGTCATCAGCACAAGCACGAGTATGATGGCCGGCAACCACGCGTACAGCGGGCGGCTTTCTTGTCTCGGCATGACCGTCTCCCTCACCCTGCCGCGTCCACGCCACGGGCGCCAAGGATCGTACGAGGAGGATTGGCTGGGGGACCAGGATTCGAACCTGGGTAGACGGATCCAAAGTCCGCCGTCCTACCACTAGACGATCCCCCAGCGTAACCCTAGAATAATACAGAATTCCCCGTGCCGGAGCAAATTTTACGCAGGTATGACAGGGGGTTACAGCGGTTCGATCTACGGCGCCCGATGGTGCGGTCAATGGTTTCGAAGGCCTCCTCAGCCCGAATCCTTGAACTGCGTGTCTTTATGGGCAGCGAGGGGCTCGGCGAGGCGGGCCTTGAGTTCTAGACGCTTGGGCTTGCCGGTCGTGGTGTAAGGGACATCCTGCCCGAACAGGATGACCTTGGGCCTCTTGGAAAACGGGAGGCGGCTCCGGCAGTACCCCAGCAAGGCGGCTTCGGTCGGCGGATCCATCCCCTCGCGCGGCACGACGTAGGCGGCGATCTCCTCGCCGTAGTAGCGGTTCTCGAAGGGCACGGCCATCGCGAACTGCACCGCCGGGTGGCCCTTCAGCACGTCGTCAATCTCCAGCGGCGAGATGTTCACCCCGCCGCGGATGATAAGCTCCTTGATCCGGCCGGAGATGAAGAGGAAGGGCCGCCCCTTGTCGTCGCGCACATAGAACCCCTCGTCGCCGGACCGGAACCAGCCCCACTGAAAGGCCGCCTCGTTCGCGTCCGGCCGCTTGAAATAGCCCGCGCAAACCGTCCGCCCACGTATGCAGATCTCCCCGCGGACCAACTCCGGCACCTCCCGACCATGGCAGTCCAGGATTGTCATCTCGTTGTGCCGGATCGGCAGACCGATCGAGGGGAAATTGTAGTCCGTCAGCCAGCGGCGGTGCTGGTCGTCTGGAAGGTCGTTCGGCAGGAAGCACGAATAGCACGTCGTTTCGGATAGCCCATAGCCGTGCCGGATGGGGAAACGGAACCGGTCTTCGAAGCGTGCCGCCGTTTCCTTTAATAAAGGCCCTGCTCCGCAGATCACACCGCGAAAGTGGTCCAACCGGTACAGGGCCAGGTCTTCGTTCGCGTCAAGGAGGAATTCGAGCAGAGTCGGCACGACGCTGACGCAGGTGACTCCCTCGTCGTGGATCCGCTGCCAGAAGGCAGTCGATTTGAACTTCCGGTTCAGCACGGTGCCACCGGCGAAGTAGAACGGCGTCACCAGCGTGACGACCGTGCCGTTCACGTGGTGGATCGGCAGGACGCACATCAGCCGATCGCCTGGCCCGAAGCCATGCCAGTCCGCAATGCCATCGGCATCTATCAAGAGGTTCCGCGCTGTGAGCACGACCCCTTTGGGTGGACCCGTCGTGCCAGAGGTGTAGACGATGAGCGCTTCGTCTTCCAAACTGCCCTCGCCTGCTGGAATGCAGGGTTTGGCATGCACCGGCGCCAGAGAACCATCTCCGACAGCAATCAGCTCGCGTACCCGAGGCAGTTGGGCCGACACGGCCTTCATTTCCTCCATGGAGTCCTGCCAGCAGAACACGACCGAGGCTTCCGAATGCTCCAGGATGTAGCGCTTCTTGTCGGTGGACTCCTCGACGTTGATCGGGACGACGCCCAGACCAAGCGCCCAGGCGGCGAAGTACACGAACACCGTCTGATCGTGGTTGAACAGCACCGTCGCCACGCGGTCACCTCGCCGCAGGCCCAGGCGGTCCCGCATGAACGTCGCCAGCCGTCCGACTCCATCACCGAACTCGGCGTACGTGTACGAGCGACGCACCCGCCGGTCGTCGTCGTAATACGTCAGGAAGCGCTTGTCGGCGTGGTGGGCGTCGTGGACCCGCTCGTCAAAGAACTCGACGAAGGAGCGCCAGGGCAGGCGAAACGGAGACCCGCCCATCTCTCGGGCCTGGAGGATGCCGTCACGTTCGTCGCTCGAGGGGCACATACGCTTGCGGCGGCGGGCCGACATAGGCCGCGCGGGGCCTGATGAGCCGATTGTGGTCCTGCTGCTCGATCACGTGCGCGCACCAGCCGGCGATGCGCGAGCACACGAAGACCGGCGTGTAGAGGTCGCGTGGTATCCCTATCAAGAGGTAGGCCACGGCGGTGTAGAAATCCAGATTGGGGAAGAGGCCCTTCTCCTGCTGCATGATCCGGTCCACGATGGTCGCGATGTCGTACCACCGCGTGTCGCCGCACGCCCGGCTCAAGGCCTCGGCATGCCGCTGGATGATCGCCGAGCGGGCATCGCCTTTGCGCAGCACGCGGTGGCCGAAGCCCATCACCCGCCGCTTCTTCGCCAGCGCGTCGCGCACCCACCGCTCCGCCCGGTCGCGGCTCTTGATTTCTAGCAGCATGGCGGCCACCGCCTCGTTGGCGCCTCCGTGGAGCGGGCCCTTGAGCGCCGCAATGGCGGCCGTGACCGCGGCGTGGAGGTCGGTCAGCGTCGAGGCGGCCACCCGCGCCGCGAAGGTCGAGGCGTTGAACTCGTGCTCGGCATACAGGATGAGGGAGACGTCCAGCGCACGCGCCATCGCCTTCGTCTGCTCGTGGGGCACCCGTTGCTCTGTCGGGGACCCATTGCTCTTCCGGTTGCATTGGGTGTCCAACGGGTCATGGTCGGTCAGCAGGTACAATAAGTTTTCGGCGAAGCTCCGCTCCGGGCTGGGCTGGACCTGGCGCTTCGCGTGCGCGAGGCGATGCGCGTTGGCGATGAGGATGGGGACCTGGGCCAGGAGACGGACGGATTTTCGGAGGTTCGCCTCACGGGAATCAACGTTAGCACCCTCCCGCCCCGGGGGCGCCAAGACGCCCCCTTTGCCCGTGGCATCGGGATCGGTCATCCCCAGCAGCGACACGCCGGTTCTCAGGATATCCATCGGATGCGCGCTCGGCGGGACGACTCCGATGAAGGCTTCCACAGGACCGGGCAGCGGCCATTGCGTGTGCAATTCTGCGGTGAAGTCATCCAGCTCCTTGCGCGTGGGCAGCTTGCCGAACAGCAAGAGATAGGAAACCTCCTCGAACGTGGCCTGCTCGGCCAGATCACCGACCGCGTAGCCTCGGTACCGGAGACCGGCCGCGCCCTCGTCCACTTCGCAGAGGGCGCTCTCGCCCGCGATCACGCCCTCAAGCCCGGGGCTGTACCCGGGGTTGTTGGTCTTGGCTTTATCGTCCATACCGCTTCTCAATGTCGTCATCCCACTTTTCGTACTCCGCATAGCGGAGGAGCTCATAGAGTCGTTGGCGGGTCTGCATCTTGTCCAACGACCGCTGTTGGGTTCCAAGGCTCCTTAGCTCTTCCAACATTGCCTCGATGGCCTGCGTCGCAACCCGCAGCGCCGTGACGGGAAAGAGCACCAGACGATAGCCCAGCGCTTCGAACTCCTTGACGGTCAGGTACGGGGTCTTGCCGAACTCGGTCATGTTCGCGACGAGCGGCACGGCCAGGCGGTCCTTTTTGAGGGCTTGCGCGAACGCCTTGAACTCCTCGGCGGACTCCAGCGCTTCGGGGAAGATCGCGTCGGCCCCTGCGTCCACATAGGCCCGCGCCCGCTTGACAGCCCCGTCCAGCCCCTCGACCGCCCGCGCATCTGTCCGCGCGACGATCAGAAAGTCCCTGTCGCGGCGCGCCTGCGCCGCCGCGCCGATTTTCTGGGCCATCTCAGCCACGGCCACCAGCCGCTTGTCCGGCAGGTGCCCGCACTTCTTGGGGCTCTCCTGGTCCTCCAGGTGCAGTCCGGCCAGGCCCGCCTGCTCGAACACCTCCACCGTCCGCATCACCGACAGTGGGGGGCCGTAGCCGGTGTCGGCATCGGCAAGCGCCGGGATGGCGACAGACCGGGCGATGGCGCCGGCGTCGGCGACCACTTCCGTCATGGACAGCAGGCCGATATCGGGAAGCCCCCGCGCGGCCGCGATACCGGCGCCGGAGACGTACACCGCGTCGAAGCCCGCTCGCTCGATCTGCATGGCCGTCAGCGCGTTGAACGCGCCCGGGAGCACAACGGTGCCCTGTGCGATCAATTCGCGAAGGCGGCGTGGCTTCGACGGAGTCGGCTTATCCACGGCGCGAAACCTTTAACAGCGGCATCAAGGCCCCGATGTCCTTGAGTGTTTCCAGCTTCCACACCATGTCAATCACCTTGCCGGCCCTGCCCCGGTCGAATATGGGAGCAGCCAGGCTCCGGAACTTCTCCTCGATCTCGCGGTCCGAGAGCGGGTTCCGGGGATGCCCCAACGGATAATCCACCTGCTTAACGTACTCATTCCCGCCAGCCGTCCGGACCGTCACGCGCGTCGGCATCGCCTTCGGATACCACCCGATAAACTCTTCCTGTTCCATCACGCGGACTTTCTGCATGAGCGCCCGAACCCGCTGATCAGTCAGACGTTTGGGGTCGAAGGATTCCACGGTGACCGTGCCGTCCAGCAGCGCCGCCGCCACACAATAAGGCAGGCTGTGGTCGGCCGTCTCCCGCGTCGCCGGCCGCCACTTCTCCTGGTCGCGGCCGATGATCTCGATCGCCACGTCATAGCTTCCGACCTCGATCTCGGCGATGCCGGCCAATGCCGACCGCCCCTCTTTGTTCAGCAGTTCCTCGCGGACTACGAGCGCGGCCTCCACCGCCGACTGGGCGTGGTACTCCACCGGGTAGTGCTTGATGTAGGTCTCCAGGATCTTAAAAGGGGCACGCCCAGGGGGCTGGCTCCTGCCGGCGGCAGGTGCCTGTCCCCGTTCGCCGCCGAATGGTGGCAGATCGAGCGGGCCGGACACCAGCTCCATGAAGCCCTTCTGGCCTTCAAAGATCGGCGCGGGGCCGGTCATCCCCTGCCGGGCCAGCATCGCGGCGAACAGGCCATTGCGTGCGGCATTGGCGAAGGCGCACGCCTTCCACATCGAGAGGTCCCCGACCCGCGTCTGCCGCAAGGCCACGTTCGCCACTCCGGCGAGGTTGATGGCCTGCACCGTCTGCGCCTCGGAGAGTTTCAGAACCTTGGCTGCTCCTAGGGCGGACGAGAAAGGGCCGTAGGTGACATGGTCCCAGCCACGTGGTCGCAGCGCCGCGGCGTCGCAGAGGCGACACTGGATCTCATAGGCCAGAACGATCGCCTCGATGACCTGCCGGCCGGACGCCTCGGTTTTTTCGCCCGCCGCGAAGACGGCTGAGAGATTGTCGGAGGGATGGGCCGGTTCCTTGGACAGGTACGTATCGTTGAAGTCCAGGTAGCGGACCAAGGCGCCGTTGGCGAAGGCGGCCAGGTCCGGGAGGGTCTTGTGGGCCGTGCCCCACAGCGTCGCGCCGTTCGGGATCGTGACGGCCTGCGCGGTCCGGCGGGCGATCACGCAGGGCTCGGCCGTCCACGCGCCGAAGGCGCAGCCCAGGCTGTCCAGCACGCGGCGCTTGCCTTCGTGGACAACGTCGGCGGGCAGATCTTCGGAGCGGATGGACTGCGCATAGGCGGCAAGGCGATCGGCAATCACGGAGGCTTCCTTTCCAAATTGGACTGGTTCAAAGAAAATTGTACCACACCGGTAATGGCAGGAGGACCGCGATTCTGCTATGGTAGAGAGCCGAGACCAACCCCGGAGCTCCCGTATGGCTACCATGTTCGTAACTGTCACCGTCGCCGACGGTATTGCCACCGTCACCCTGAACAACCCGCCGTCGAATCTCCTCACCACGTCGGTCTTGAAGGAGTTGGACCAGGCCTTCGGGAAGCTGGAGGCGGACGATGCCGTACGCGTCATCATCCTCACGGCCAGCGGGAAGTTCTTCAGCCCGGGCGCCGACATCAAGGAGCTCGCCGAGCTCAACACCGTGCACCAGGGCTCGGAGCTGTCCGGGCGTGGGCAGGCATTGCTCAACCGGGTCGAACGGTTTGACAAGCCGGTCATCGCAGCGATCAACGGTGCCTGTCTCGGCGGCGGCCTGGAGCTGGCCATGGCTTGCCACATACGCGTGGCGGCGGCGGGCATCCTGTTCGGCCTGCCGGAAATCAAGCTGGGCCTCATCCCCGGTTTCGGCGGGACTCAACGGCTCCCCCGCATCATCGGTCCGTCCAAAGCCGCCGAGTTGATCCTGACCGGCGAGACTGTTAACTCGGAGGAAGCGCTGACTCTGGGACTGGTGAACCGGATTGTCCCTCCTGGGGAAATCCTGCTGACCGCTCAGAAACTGGCCGGCATGATCACGGCCAAAGGGCGGCTGGCCACCCAGGCCGCGCTGCGGGCGATCCGGACCGGTCTCGACAGTCCCCTGGCCGAGGGTCTGGCCCGCGAGGCCGAGTTGTTCGGCGAGCTGTGCGAGACGCCCGACAAGAAGGAAGGGACGAGAGCGTTCCTGGAAAAGCGCCCGGCGAGATTTTCCTAAGCCACGTGGCTACTCCTTGGGAGATTCGTGAGGAGCAAATTCGCATGCTACGGCTTCGACTGCGCGCGGATTTGACCGCCTACCGGCTTCGCTTTCTGCCGATGAGCCGCGCGCAGTCGCTCACGCTCATCGAGCGGACGCGAAACGAGATCGTCGAGTTGTTTCCCGGAAAGGGCGACGTGTTCGACCTGGTGCTGCGACCCCGGTTTCTCCGCATCGTCAACGAGCGGTCCGCTGCGGCTACATCCCCCTCTTCCCGTTGAGATCAGTCATCCGCTGGTGCTCGGCGATGGCCTCGATCAATTCAGGAATGCCCTCGCCTTTGATCGCCACCGTGCGGACTACTTTGTGATGCCATTCCTGGAGGTCTTTGACCGTCGTGTCCGCGCCGTCACGGTCGCCTTTATTGACAACGACGATGTGCGCCGTCTCGAGTAACCCCGCCTTCATCGCCTGGACCTCGTCGCCGAGGCCCGGCGCCACCACTGCCACGACGGTGGGCGCCACGTCGGCCACGTCCGTCTCAAGCTGTCCCACTCCGACGGTTTCGACCAGGATGACATCGTAGCCTGCCGCGTTCAGCACCCGCACCGCGCCGCCCGTCGCCGGCGCCAGCCCGCCTCGCTCCCCGCGAGTGGCCATGCTGCGGATGAAGACCCCGCCGTCCACTGCATGGTCCTGCATCCGGATCCGGTCCCCCAGAAGCGCCCCACCCGTCCGCGGGCTGGTCGTATCCATCGCCACAACTGCGACCTTCTGGCCCTGCCTGCGGTAGGCCGTGACCAGTTGGTCGATCAGCGTGCTCTTGCCGGTGCCGGGATAGCCGGTGATCCCGATCACAGCCGCGTGCCGTTGGGAACCGTTCAGTCTTTCCAACGCGGCTTGGCCGACCGGCTCCTGGCTCTCCAGCAGCGTGATCAAGCGGGAGACCGCCCGGACCTCACCGGCCTTGACGCGATTCGCTAACTCAGAGGGGGACAGATTTGAAATCTGCCCCCTGTCGTTGCTGCTAGGCTGGCTCGAACCAGACATCTGTTACCTTGAAGCTTGGCGTCTTGGCGAAGCGTGCCACCACCGGCATCCCGATGTACACGCCGCCCCCACCCTGCCCCTCCCCCTCATGGCCCATTGCATCGGGCGGAGCAATGGGCGCCCCGGAGGGATGGGTGGGGGTGGGGACGCCCTTGAGCCGAGAGAGAAACAGGGTGTCGGCACCGTCGAACTCGACCAGGATCAATGTAAACGGCGTCTCTTTGAGAAACAGCTCACCGCCGTAGTGGCAGGTGGTGTACGTGTGGACTCGACCGGCCAGAGGCAGCTCATGCCACGACGTCGGCGCCCCGCATTCCATACAGTGCGAGCGCGGGGTGGCATAGGTGTAGCCGCATGCCGTGCAACGCGAGCCCAGCAGCTTGCCTTTGGTGAGGGCGACGAAGAACGGCGAGTCCTCGGCGTAGCTGTGGCGGTAATCAATCTCGTAGTGGTCCTGGATGATCAGCGGGTCCATATTGGGTTATGGCGCCTCCAGAATGGATACCGTGATGTAAGTCCCAGTGCCCGCGTGACTGTGAATCAAGCCGCGCTTGGGATTCTTCACCTGAAGTCTGTCGTTGCCCAAATGCTTCTTGATCGTGCCCTGCAACTGCCAGAAGGCGAAGACCGCCTGCATCAGGCCCGTCGCGCCGACCGGGTGCCCGCAGGCCAGGAGTCCCCCGGACGGATTCACCGGCAGGCGCCCCTGCTTGGGCAATTCCAGGCCGTAGTCCACACCGGGCATGAACGGCACGCCGCTCTCCACGAACTTGCCGCCTTCGCCGTATTTGCAGAGCCCCAGGTCCTCGTAAGTCTGGATCTCCGAGGAAGTGTAGGCGTCGTGCAACTCGACGAAGCTCAACTCCTCGATCGGGTTCCGGATGCCGGCCATCTGGTAGGCGAGCTTCGCCGCCATGCGCCCGCCGCGGAACGAGTGCACGCCGGGATATTTGAGATGGGCATAGTCCGACTCTCGCTCATGCGGCAGCAGGATGACCTTGCCATGCGGCCGGTCCGCCATGCGCATCGCATCGGAACCGGAGCCCACGCCGGTGACCGTCACAGGCCGATTGCAGACTTTCGCCGTCACCTCTTCGGAGGCCAGGATGCAGACCGCCGCCCCGTCCGACATCGTGCAGATGTCCTCCATCGTAAGCGGCGTGGCCACCATCGGAGACTCCCGGACCTGCTTGATCGTAAGCCGCTTCGCCTTCTGCGCATAGGGATTGTACAGCGCATTCATATGGTTCTTAACCGACACCATCGCCATCTGCTCGACCGTCGTGCCGTATTCGTGCATGTGGCGCCGGACCATCATCGCGTAGTAGCCGGTGTAGAACCCGCCCACCGGAAAGTCGAAGTTGGTGTCGGAGGCCAGCGCAATGAACTCGTTGCCTTTCCAGGTGTTGACCCGCGACATCGTCTCGAAGCCGAATGCCACGCAGCAGTTCATCCGGCCGGAGGCCACCGCTTCCCACGCGGATTGGAAGCAGAGCCCGCCGGTCGCACCCCCACCCTCGATCCGCTTGGAGGGCTTGGGACACAATCCGAGGTAGTCCTGCGCCATGCTGGCGGCCTTCAGTTGCCGCGTGAAGTGGTCCGAGAAATAGGAGCCGACCGCGCCATCGATCATATCCTTGGAGAACTTGGGCACGTCCCGCAGCGCGTAGTCGTAGGCTTGCTTCACCATGAGCCGGAAGTCCTTGTCCGGGTGGGCCTTGGCGAATTTGGTGATGCCCCCGCTGATCATGTAGACGGGTCTCATGGCCGGAGTTCCTTAACAAATTTCACAACTTCGTCCGTCGCCGTGCCTGGCCGGAACAGCGCGCGGACGCCGGCCGCTTTCAGGCGCGGAATGTCGTCGTCCGGAATGATCCCACCTCCGAAGAGCACGGTGTCCTCCGCCCCTTGTTCCTTGAGCAGCTCCATCACGCGGGGGAACAGGTAGTTGTGCGCGCCGGAGAGGACGCTGAGCCCGATGGCATTCACATCCTCCTGGATTGCCGTGCTCACGATCTGCTCCGGTGTCTGGTGCAGGCCGGTATAGATGACCTCCACGCCGGCGTCGCGGAGCGCCCGGGCGACCAGCTTCACGCCCCGGTCGTGCCCATCCAGCCCCACCTTTCCGATCAAGACCCGTAAGGGCTTCGCCGCCACCCTCATGCCCTCCCTCCTAACAACGGAAGTGAGAACCGCGGGTGGCGCCGCATGGGACCCAGACGGAGCGCAGCGCGACTTACTTCGTTTATGGCCGGCCAGCAGCGTCGTAGGTGCGACTTGCTTCGCTTCGCGGAGCACCCAAGATGCGCTGGCCGGTCGGTGGAGCGCGAGCTGGTGACCCGTTGCATCCGAAGAGCAACAGGTGCCCCGGCTGCTCGGCGACAGGACCCGCTCTTCATGTCTTCACCTCTTCCAAATAATATTTCCCTTCTATGTCCTTCTTCACATACCCCATCTGAATTCTTGGATCATGTTCGAAGACCAACAGCCACCTCTCCTCGAACGCCCGATCCAGAATCCAGCGCTTCGACTCCAGGGTCTGCAACGGATACAGATCGTACCCCATGATGTACGGGAGCGGCAGATGTGACACGGTCGGGATGAGATCGCCAAGGTAGAGCGCCGTCTTTCCTTCCGAGTGAATCTTCACCGCTTGATGATGGGCGGTATGCCCGCCGGTCACCACCATTGAGAGACCGGGAAGCAGCTCGGTATCGCCGTCCAAGAACTCCCACTGGCTCACATGCGCGATCGGCGTGAAATTCTCCTTGAGGTAGCTCGCGCGTGTCCGTTCGTTGGCCCGCACCGCATCCTCGTACTCGCCGCGCTGCACGAAGTACTTGGCTTTCGGAAACGCCGACACGACCTGGTCGTCTTCGCGCATGGTGTTCCCCCCGCAGTGATCGAAGTGCAGGTGCGTGTTGACGACCATGTGGATGTCCTCATGCGCGAGGCTGAACCTTTTCAAAGAGCTTTCGAGCGGCGGTTTGCGCTCGATGGCGAAGTGGTCGTGAAACTTCTCGTCTACCTTCGAGCCGAGCCCGGTGTCCACCAGGATGTTCTTGCCGTGCGCCCGGATCAGCAGGCAATTCAGCCCAAGTTGGATGCGGTTCTTCTCGTCCGCCGGACAGCACTTCTCCCACAGGACCTTTGGAACGACCCCGAACATCGCACCGCCGTCCAGCCGAAACTGCCCGTCCGTCACCGGATAGATTTCAAACTTCCCGAGGTTCATCAGACAACCCCATTCATCGCTCGAGCGGGTGACACCGCATGGGCGCCCGGGTTACCCGTTGCTCCGGGAATGCAACGGGTGCCTAGCGCGGGGCGTACAGCCGGGGCTGCGGGGCCGCGACGGCGTTGCGACCCGTTGCAGTTGGAGTGGGTGGTGCCGAGCGGGGCGCCCCGATGAGCTAGAGCGCCTACAGGCGAGTCTGCGGGGCTGCAACGCCGAAAGGCGCCGCTCAGCGGGGCTGCTCGGCGACAGGACCCGCTCAAAGAGCAACGGGTACCCCGTCGCACGTCAGGGCAGCTCGGTGACAGGACCCGCATCTTGATTATTCCCCCTCACCCTCGCCCTCTCCCTCCAGGGGAGAGGGGAAATTAGAGCACTACTGGTTCCTTGTAGGTGCCGAAGACCTCTTTGAGCGCTGCGCAGATCTCGCCCAGCGTGGCCTCAGCCTTGACCGCTTCGAGGAGGTACGGCATCAGGTTCTCATCCCCCGCCGCAGCCTCCTGCAACGCCTCCAGAGTCCCCGCCATCTTGAAGGAATCACGACGGGACCGAAGCGAGGCCAGCCGGTCCACCTGGGCTTTCTCCACTTCAGGCCCGATCTTAAGGATCGGGATGCGCTGCTCGTCCGGCTCCACGTACTCATTGACGCCGACGACGATCCGTTCTTTCCGTTCCACTTCCCGCTGGTAGCGCTGCGACGCGTTCAATATTTCCCGTTGGGGGAATCCCTGTTCGATCGCACGGACCATGCCGCCCATCTCATCGAGCTTCCGGAAGTACTCGCGGGTCCCTTCTTCCAGCCGGTTCGTCAGCGACTCGACATAGTAGGAGCCGCCCAGCGGGTCCACGGTGTTCGTGACCGCGCTCTCGTGCGCGATGACCTGCTGGGTCCTGAGCGCCAGCTTGACCGCCTCTTCGGTCGGTAGAGCCAGGGTCTCGTCCATCGAGTTGGTGTGGAGCGACTGGGTCCCGCCCAGGACCGCCGCCAGCGCCTGCAGCGTGGTGCGGACGACGTTGTTCATCGGCTGCTGGGCCGTGAGCGAGCAGCCTGCGGTCTGGGCATGGCACCGGAGCTGCAGTGAGCGCGGGTCTTTCGGATGGTGTCGGCGATCCATTTCGCGCGCCCACAGGCGGCGGGCCGCGCGGAATTTGGCGACCTCCTCGAAGAAGTCGTTGTGCACGTTGAAGAAAAATGAGAGCTGCGGCGCGAAGGCGTCCACGTCGAGACCGGCCTTGACCGCCGCCTCCACATAGGTGAGCCCGTCGTACAGCGTGAAGGCCAGCTCCTGCACGGCCGTCGAGCCGGCTTCACGGATGTGATAGCCGCTGATACTGACGGGGTGCCACTTCGGAACCTGCTTGGCGCAATAGCTGATGGTATCCACGATCAGGCGGAGGTGCGGCTCCGGCGGGAACAGCCATTCTTTTTGGGCGATGTATTCCTTGAGGATGTCATTCTGCAGCGTCCCGCCGAGGCGCTCGAACGGGATGCCGCGCCGTTCCGCGACCGCCAGGTACATGGCAAAGAGGACCGCCGCTGGGCCGTTGATCGTCATGGACGTGGTGACCTGATCGAGCGGGATCCTGTCGAAGAGGCGGTCCATGTCTTCCAGGGAGGAAATCGCCACGCCGCAATACCCGACCTCGCCGCGGGCGCGTGGGTCATCTGAATCCAGACCCATCAAGGTCGGCAGGTCGAAGGCCACACTGAGGCCGGTCTGCCCGTGCTGGAGCAGATATGTGAAGCGCCGGTTGGTGTCCTCCGCCGTCCCGAAGCCAGCGAACTGGCGCATCGTCCAGAGCCGGCCGCGGTACATGGTCGGATAGACCCCGCGCGTGTAGGGAGACTCGCCGGGGCGTCCGAGGTCGGTCTCCGCAGTCCAGCCCTTCAGATCATCAAGGGAATAGACCCGGGCGATCGGCAGGCCGGACAACGAGGCGAATCGTGGCTTGCGCTCTTCCATGAGTCACCTTCAGTGTGTCATTGCGAGGAGCATTCGCGACGAAGCAATCTCACGGCTCCCAAGGTCGCAGAAGCGAGATTGCTTCCCTTCGCTCGCAATGACAGGCGGGTTACACATACCGATAGAATCCGCGGCCGGTCTTGCGGCCCAACCGGCCCGCCTCCACGTACTTGCGAAGGAGCGGGCAGGGCCGGAACTTGGGATCGCCCAGATCCTGATAGAGGACTTCGCAGATCGATAGGACGGTGTCCAGGCCGATCATGTCGGCCAATGCCAGCGGGCCCATGGGATGATTGGCTCCCTCCGTCATCGCTTGATCGATCGCCTGGGGCGTCAGCGTCCCATCCTGTCCCTCCTGCAGCAGAAAGATCGCCTCGTTGATCATCGGGATCAGGACCCGGTTCACGATGAAGCCCGGCGAGTCCTTGCACACAACCGGGGTCTTGCCCATCTGCTTGGCGACGCCCACGCCGAGCGCCAGGGTCTCCTCGGACGTCTCCATCCCCTGGACCACCTCGACCAGCCGCATGACCGGCACCGGGTTCATGAAATGCAAGCCGAGCACCTGCGCGGGACGGCCGGACACCGCGCCCAGCTTCGTGATCGAAATAGAGGACGTGTTGCTCGCCAGCACGGTCTCGGGCTGGCACAACAGGCCCAGTTGCCGGAAGAGGTCGCATTTGAGCGTGGCGTTCTCCGGGACGGCTTCGATGATGAGCGGAACCTCGTCGAAATCCCGCAGGCGGCTCACCGGCCGGAGACGCTCCAGGATCGCTCTCATTTGATCGGCCTTCACCGTCCCTTTTTCCACGGCTCGGTCCAGTCCCTGCCGGATCCTGCCCAGCGCGGCCTCGAGCGCCTCCGCCTTGGTATCGAAGAGCCAGACTTCCCACCCGCTGGCGGCGGCAACCTGGGCGATACCGCGCCCCATCTGGCCCGCGCCGAGCACCCCGACCCGCGTGATATCACTCAGCGTCATGGGACCCGGTCCACGATCATCGCCAACGCCTCGCCGCCGCCGATGCAGAGACTCGCCAACCCTCGGCGGGCGCCGCGCGCCTCCATCGCGTACAGGAGCGTCGTCAGGATGCGCGCCCCGGTCGCGCCGATCGGATGGCCTAGAGCGACCGCGCCGCCGTTGACGTTCACCTTGGCCGGATCGAGCCCCAGTTCCCGATTGATCGCCAGCGACACGGATGAGAAGGCTTCGTTGATCTCGAACAGATCGAGGTCCTTGATGGAGAGACCGGTCAGTTTCAGCACCCGCTTGATCGCCTCGACCGGCGCGATGGTGAACCACTCCGGCGCGAGGGCCGCGCCCGCGTAGTCCACGATCCGCGCTATTGGCTTGAGCCCCAGGCGGTCTGCCTCATCCTCCGCCATGACCACGAGCGCCGCCGCCCCGTCGTTACAGGACGGCGAGTTGCCCACCGTGAGCGATCCGTCTTCCTGGAACACCGGCTTCAGCGACCGCATCTTGCCGAGGTCCACGCGGTTCGGCTCCTCGTCCTCGGTCACAAAGATCGGCGCACCTTTCTTCTGCGGCACCTCCACTCCCACGATCTCGCGCTTGAAGGCGCCCGACGCGATCGCCTCCCGCGCCCGCCGGTAGCTCTCCAACGCGAAGTCGTCCAATTCCTGCCGCGTGAGCTTGTACTTCGCGGCGCACAGCTCGCCGGCGTTGCCCATATGAAAATTGTTATAGACGTCCCACAGGCCGTCCTTGACGAGGCTGTCGGTCAGCTCGCCGTGCCCGAGCCGATAGCCTTGGCGCGCCTTCTCCAGCAGGTACGGCGCGCGCGTCATGCTCTCCATGCCGCCGGCCACGATGATCCGCGCCTCGCCCATGCCGATCGTCCGGGCCGCCATGATGGTCGTCATGACACTGGATCCGCAGACCTTGTTCACTGTCGTCGCACCCACCGAAGGCGGGATGCCGGCGCCGATCGAGGCCTGTCGGGCCGGCGCCTGGCCAAGGCCCGCGCTGAGCACGCAGCCCATGTAGACTTCGTCCACTCGCTCGCCGGGCAGATTGATCCGCTTCAGCGACTCGGCGATCGCGATGCTGCCAAGCTTCGTGGCCGGCACTGGGCTGAAGACGCCGTTAAACGCCCCTAGCGGGGTCCGCACCGCACTGACGATGACCGGCGTTTGCTTCGCTTTCACAGGTACTTCTCCCAAGGGCTCTGCTCGAGATACGCCTTCACCTTGTTCATGAACTGGTCGGCCGTCGCGCCATCAATAACCCGGTGGTCGAACGAGAGGCTCAAATAGCACATCGGCCGGATGGCGATTGCGTCGTTGATGACGACGGGCCGCTTCTGGACCGCGCCGACGCCCATGATGGCGATCTGAGGCTGATGAATGATCGGCGTGCTGAAGAGGCTGCCGAACCCGCCGTGGTTCGTGATGGTGAAGGTACCGCCCTGCACTTCCTCAGGGTTCAGCTTCTTGGTCCGCGCGCGTTCGGCCAGGTCGGCGACTTCCTTGGCCAGTTGCGTGAGGCCCTTGCGATCCGCGTGTCGTACGACCGGGACCAGCAACCCGTCTTCCAGCGCCACGGCGATTCCCATGTGGACGTCCTTCTTGATGACGATACCGGCCTCCCCCCAGGACGAGTTCACGACCGGGACATCTTTGATCGCTCTGGTAACGGCATTGATCACGAACGGCAGGTACGTCAGACTGTTGCCTTCCCGGAACCTGGCGATCGCGGAGAAGTCGGCCTCGAAGAACGTGGCCACGTGGACAGATGTCTGGCGACTCTTGACCATCCGCTCCGCGATGATCTTCCGCATCACCGTGAACGGCAGGATTTGCTCCCCCCCACCCACACCCTCCCCATGACCCGTTGCAATGTGAAGAGCAACGGGTGCCCCGGGGGAGGGACGGGTGGGGGTGGCTTTGGGCCGGGCGGCTTTCCCTTTCGCGAGGTAATCCAGCACATCTTTCCTGGTCACGCGACCACCGGCGCCGGTGCCAGTGACTTGGGCAAGGTCCACGCCCTTCTCCTTGGCCAACTGCCTGACGGCTGGGGAATAGTAGTCCCGTCCGCCCTCAGGCGGCTCCATATGCCGCAGGATCACACCAGCGACCCTGTTCACGACCCCTTCGGGCTTCACTTCTTCAAGGCGCGCGATCAGCGTGCCGACGGGCACGGTCTCGCCTTCCTTAACGAACACCTCGGCGAGGTAGCCGGCGGCCGGCGAGGGAATCTCCAGCGCTACCTTGTCGGTCTCGACCTCCAGCAGCGACTGGTCCTTCTCGACCCGCCCGCTCAGGGGAATTAGCCACTTGACGACCGTTCCCTCCGCGATGCTCTCCCCGAGCTGCGGCATGATGATGTCAGTTGGCAACTTGGCCTCGTTATACGTTAAGCGTTATTCGTGAATCGTGAAGACTCTTGCCGTTTAACGGTTAACGTTGAACGATTAACGTTCATCAATAGGCCGCCAGTTTCTTGGCTGCCGCGACGATGTCGCTCACCTTGGGCAAAAAGAACTCTTCCAACGGCGTGCTGAACGGCACCGGCGTGTCAGGCGCGGCGATCCTCATGATCGGGCCATCCAGGCTGTCGAAACATTCTTCAGCCAGCAATGCGGCGACCTCGGCGCCGATTCCGCCCGTCTTGTTGTCCTCATGGAGCGTGATGGCCTTGCCGGTCTTCCGGACGGACTGATAGATCGCCTCCTTGTCGAGCGGAATGAGCGTCCGGAGATCCACGACTTCCATCCCGATGCCGTCCCTGGCCAGTAATTCGGCGGCCTCCAGGGCCAGGTGGACCATCGCGCCGTAAGTGATGACGGAGACATCCGAGCCAGCGCGCTTCACGTCGGCTTTGCCGATCGGGACGAGAAAGTCCTCAGCCGGCAGCACCGCCTTGATCCGGCGGTAGAGGAACTTGTGCTCGAAATAGATGACCGGGTTGGGGTCCCTGATCGCGGCCTTCAGCAGCCCCTTGGCATCGTACGGCGTGGACGGTGCGACGAGTTTGAGGCCGGGCGAATGGAAGAACCAGCCCTCCGGACATTCCGAATGGAACGGCCCGCCGTGCACGCCGCCGCCGAACGGCGCGCGGATCACTAAGGGCACCGGCGCGCCCCAGCGATAGTGGTTCTTCGCCGCTACCTCGGTGATCTGGTCGAAGGCGCAGGAGATAAAGTCGGCGAACTGCATCTCCACCACGGGGCGCATCCCCATCATGGCCGCGCCGATGGCGGCGCCCACGAACCCGGACTCGGACAGCGGCGTGTCCAGCACCCGCCACTCGCCGTACTTCTGCTGGAACCCCTCCGTGATCCGGAAGGCTCCGCCGTACGGGCCGATGTCCTCGCCCATCAGAAAGACCCGTTCGTCGCGGGCCATTTCTTCATCGAGCGCCTGCGAGATCGCCTCGAGGTAGGTGACTTCCCGTCCCGCTGTCGTGGCTGTGGTCATGGTTGCACCTCATCCTCGCTCGCAAACACCCCGTTCAACGTCTCCGGCCCCTCCGGCAGCGGACTCTTCTCCGCGAACTCCACGCCGGCCTCCACCTCCTTCGTGACCCGCTCCCCGACCTCCCGGAACGTCGCCTCATCGGCATAGCCCAGCTGCTTGAGCATCTGCTCCGCCTTCTGGATCGGATCCTTCTTCTTCCATTCCTCCAGCATCTCGCGCGGGACGTACTTGGCGGAGTCATGCTCGGAGTGGCCGTGCATGCGCATCGTCTTGCACTCAATGAAGGTCGGACCTTCGCCGGCCCGTGCCTTTTGGATGGCGCGCCGCGCGGCCAGATAGACGGCGGCCAAGTCGTTGCCGTCCACGATCTCACCCGGCATGGCGTAGGCCTTGGCGCGCTCGACCACATCCTTGATGGCCATCTGCAGATGCAGCGGCGTGGAGTAGGAGTATTGGTTGTTGTTACAGAAGAAGACGACCGGGAGCTTGCGGACCGCCGCGAAGTTCATCGCCTCGTGGAAGTCGCCTCGGCTGGTGCCGCCGTCGCCGGTGTTGGTGACGACCACGCGGGACTCGCCGCGCAGCCGGAACGCCAGCGCTATCCCGGTGGCGACCGGCAGGTTGTCGGCCAAGTGGCTGACGAACCCGATGATGCCGCGCTTGAGGTCGCCCATGTGGACGTTGCCGTCTTTGCCTTTTGTGGGACCCGTACGCTTGCCGAGGTACTGGGCGACGACCTCGCCGGGAGTGATCCCGCGGACCAGGAACGCCCCCATGTCGCGATGGAACGGCGCGATGATGTCGTCCCGCTCCAGCGCCGAGGCGTAACCGACCGCGATCGCCTCCATCCCGTTGCCGGTATAGACCCCGCCGACGATCCGGCCCTGCCGATACAGCGCGGTGATCCGGTCCTCCAGCGTCCGCGTCAGGCGCAAGTAGTAGTACATCTGCAACAGGTCGGCTCGTTTGACTGTCTTCCAGGTCTCCAAGGCATCCATAAGCGACCTCCCGGTTGCCCTTAAAACTCCGGCATGTCTCTCCAGGACAGCAGCGGCTTCTTTGCGCCGCACAGCGGGCACGCCTTCGGCTCCCACTGCGGCATGTCCAAATCCGCCGTGTAGTAGAAGGGGTATTTCGCGGTCAGCTCGCCCATCAGGGGGAACTGCCCGCTGTCGCGGCGGGCGAAGACCATCATGCCGGCCAGCACACCCCCATGAGCAGTGACGACCGATCCCAGCTTGCCGACGCAATTGCCCCGCGTCGTCACGTCGTTCAGCGAGAGAAACCGCTCGCCGGGCTTGATCGAGCCGGGGCTCACCTCGGTGCCGATCTTGCCGGTCTCCGGACTGTACGGAGTCAGCACCACTCGGACCGGCATCTCGCTTTTGAGGAGGCCCGCCACACCGTCTGCCAGCAGCCGTGCCTCCGACGCTGTAGCGACGATGCCGACGATCGGGTTCTTCTGATACGTCTGGCGAACCCAATCGGCCATGTCCCGCACGATCAGCCTGATCAGTTGCGGGAACCGCGCGATGGAGGCAAACCGGAGATAGGTTGCCGTGTGGTAGCCCGAGACCACTTCGACGTGCGTGTCGAAGAAGACGGAGCGGGACGTCCGGAGCATCCGGTGAATGTCCCAGTCCGAGAGCTTCGAGCCCGGGGCGTCCCGGATGAGTCCCTTGAGTTTGGGGTCGATCGCCGGCCCCTCGTACAGGTCACGGTGCCAGTCGAGCATCTCTTTCAATGCACGTTCGTCCATCGTCTTGGTACTCATGGCCGCCTCTCCTGCTTGACTACCCGATTCCTCAGCACCCCGATGGGCTGAATCTCCAACTCGACGACGTCACCGGGGCTCAGGTAGCGATCCATCTCCAGGCCGCACCCGCCGCCGACCGTCCCCGAGCCAAAAAGATCGCCGGGATAGATGGGCTCCCCACGAGACACATGCGCGATCATCTGGGGAAACGACCAGTGAATCGTCCCGAACCGTCCTCGCGACCAGACTTCGCGGTTCACCCGCGCGATCATGATGAGCGCGTTAAGGTCAGGGATCTCATCAGGGGTCACCAGGCACGGGCCGATAGCCGTGGCGAAGTCCTTCCCCTTCGCTGGCCCCAGGCGGCAGGCCATCTCCTGGAACTGGATGTCGCGTGCGCTGAAGTCGTTCATGATCGTGTAGCCGGCGATGTAGGCCGGTGCTTCCTGCTCAGAGACATCCCGGCCGGCGCGCCCGATGACGCAGGCCAGCTCCAGCTCGTAGTCCAGCTTCGTCGTCTCCAGCGGCCACGGGAGGTCCTCATCAGACCCGATGATTGTCCGGTGGTTGCCTTTGTAATAGACGGGCGCCTTGTACCATTCAGGAGGAATGGGCTGGCCGCGCTTCTTGGACGTGGCGGCGATGTGCTCCTCGAAGGCGATGAAGTCACGGAGCGACGGCGGGTTCGGGAGCGGGGCCAGAAGATGGACCTGCTCAGGACTATAGACGACCGTTTCGCCCGCGGGGCCACGCGCGGCCTCGCCGAGCGAGACCGCGTGGTTGAACGCCTGACGCGCCCTGGCCATGGCCGACGGCCCTCCTTCCAGTAGCTCGAGCATCGTGGCCGGGACCATGGCGGCGGCCAGGCGCGCGGGCTGCGCCTCGTGCTGATCGGCCAGCAGCCGCGTGCAGGCCATGTTGAGATCGACGATGCTGTGGCCGTGCAGCGCGCCCACCCTGACGAAGCTTCCAACCGGCGTCTGTACCCGAAAGCTGACCAGCTTCATGGTTTACTCCAACTCAGCGCGTAGTCCTTGAGTTCGACGGGCTCAAGCAAGGGCAGCACCGTGAACGACCGCCGGGACTCGACCATCACCGCCACCTCGTCCGTCTGGCTCTTGTTCTTGCTCGCCTCGACAGCCTGGGGCTGCGGCCCATGGTGGATCCCCTGCGGATGCAGCGTGAGCATGCCCGACTTGATGCCGGCCCGGCTGAAGAAGCTCCCCCGATGGTAGAAGAGCACTTCGTCATAGTCCATGTTCCGGTGGTAGAACGGGACTCGCAGCGCCTGCGGATCGCTCTCCAGTGGACGCGGGACGAACGTCGAGATGAGCATGCCCCCGGCCTGAAAGGTCACGTGCACACTCGGTGGCAGGTGATACCGCGGGCTGATCACCGGCCGGAAATCGCGCACGTTGAGCTTGGCCACCCAAAGGTCGCCCTTCCACCCGACCACGTCCATCGGATGGAACGGATAGACGACGCGCGTGTACTCGCCGTTGCGCTTGATGTGCACTTCCCACTCGCGTCCTTCGCCTTCGGAGGCGGGAGCCGGCTCCGGCGCCGTCAGCACGCCACGATCAAACTGCGCATGGTGGCCTAGCAGGCCTCGCTCGGGCAACTCGACCGGCTCTGGGGTCTCGACGATGAGAACGAGCACGGGGCTCGACTCGATAAGGATGCGATAGGTCGTGCCCTTGGGGATTACGATGTAGTCGCCGGGCTCGAATGACAGCACCCCATAGTCGGTCTCAAATCGTCCGCGACCTGCGTGGACGAACTGGACCTCGTCGCCGTCCGAATTGCGGACGAAGTGCGGCATCGTCTCGGCCCGGCGGGAGAGGAAGACCCGCGCGTCCGGGCTCGCCAGGATCTCGACTGGCCGGGCGTCGGGTGCGCGCAGGTCTGGGGTGGGGAGGTCCGCGCAGGCAAACGCACGCGGCCGGAGCGGACCGTCAATCCGCACCCATCCGGTCGGAGGGTGCCTCCGGTACAGGTGCGATGCCGGTCCGACAAACCCCCGGCGGCCGTGCTCTTCCTCATGCAGGCCCTCCGGAATCCCGACATGGGCCTGGTTCGGAACGTTGCCTTTCTTGATGAGATACATCAGCGGCCTCCCCACGTCCTTAATTCATCACTCATCGTTCCGCGTTCATCCTTAGTTTTACGACGTGCGCCTGAAGCGCAGGTCTTCGCTCAGAATTTTATCGTAGTCGATGATCGTCTGTTCCACGCCTTGGACCTGGTCACGCTCGATGTCCTTGTAAAGCTTCTCAACCGTTTCCAGCACGAAGGTCTTGGACTGCTCACGGCCATGCTGGCGCTGGGTCAGCTCCAGGAAGACCCCGCCCCCAGGGAACAAGGGGAACGTGAACCGCTGCTTCAGCGGTCCGAAGCCGTCGCGGCCATCCTTCAGTGGACCGCTGAATTTCACCCCGTGCGCCTCCCACTCGCGACACACCGCGTCGATGTCGTCCACCTCGATAGCGACGTGCTGGACACCCTGGCCGAACTTCGCGATGAAGTCGTTGATCTGCGATTTGACGGCCTTGTTGTTGCCCTGCATGAGCGCGATCTTCGCGTTCCCGCGCTGGACGACCACGGTATCCATGCTTGAGAGTTCGCTCCCCACAGGATTTTCGTGAACAGGTGCTCAGCCGCAGCCAGATTCTTGACACACAAGGTGATGTGATCGATTCCCATCGAGCCTTTCATGGCCGTTTCCTCCTTCTCACCCGCCCGCCCCAGGCGCGCCGGGACGCGCCCCTTCCCGTACTCACCCGCCCGCCACCGATGCGCCGAGACGGGCTCCGCCTTCGCAGCCGCCCACCCCTTCCCGCGACTCAAGGCGAAGGCGAGCCAGATCCGCCTTGAATAGCTCGGTGCCTGCATACTCTCGGACATACCGCGTCATATCGAACAAGGGAGCCGGACTGAGTTCCTCAATCACATGAGGTTTCCAGGTGATCTCCTGTTGGCTGATCCGCGTGATGACCCTGCCTCCCGTCAGCCCCAGCGGGACCCGTTCGTAGGCCCGCGCCATCACCATGATCTCGTTGTCGAACACGGCTGCATTGATCTCAGCCGCCGAGCCGTGACGTTTAAACGCCTGGATGAGCCGCTGATACGTCACGGACTTCATGAGCTCCTCTCGGAAAGCGTAAAAAATCTGGATGCCGGACTGCCGTTGGTCATCCATCACCTGGATCGCGTCGTCCATGATGGCATTCGAAGCCGCCTGCTCGGCGGCGATCACCAGCAGACGCCGGATCGTCACGCCCCGATGCACCGCCTCCTTGTTGGCCAGAAGGTAGTTGGGATAGAGCGGCTCGCCCTGTTTCCAGAGATTCCAGTACTCCATCAAGGCATCCACAGTGCGCTCGACGGTTTCCATCAAACGGACCGGTTCGGTCTCCGCCGCTGCGTTCTCATAGAGCAGGCACTGCGCTTCCATCTGTCGAAGCTCTTTCCCGATGGCTTCGACCTTCCGCGGGAGGTAGCGCGGATGCGACGGGACATGCAGCATGACGTCCACGGCCGTCCTGGCCAGTTCCCAGTATTCCTTCGCCTCCACTGGAGCCCGGTCCTTCTGCGCCACCAGCATCAACTCGACCGGATTCTTCCCCAGCAGCTTGGCCATCTTGATGCACAGCTCCTCCCTGGGGACTTTCAGGCCTCGACGGATGTGGTTGGCTTCGGGCTGCGTGATGCCGAGCTTGTGGGCCAGCGCGTAGTCGCTTTTGAGGTGCAGGCGCTCCTTGAGCTCTTCGACGTACCGGGTAATCTCCAGCATGGTCTTGCCTCCGCTCCTCCCCAAAGATCGGTTCCAGTATAACAGAAAACTTCTATCATGCAATATAACTTTTATATTAACGTGTGAACTTTGTAAGGCTTTGAAGTGATGAGATGATCGAGATATCTATTATAAGTACTTGAAAATATAATATTTATTTAGAAATAAAATTTTGTTGCATGAATGATAATAACATCTTATACTGTAAATCAGTTGAGGGGTTAACACGGCCAGCAAGGAGGTTTGCCATGACCTTCTGTGACGAGATGCGGGCCTTGGTTCTTCGCCATGGCGCCATCAACAATCCCTATCTCGATCGCTTCAAAACCGGCGCGCTGACCGACGAGGAGTTCCGGCGTTTTGCCGTCGAGTTTTACAACTTCGCCCGGTTCTTCCCGAAAATTCTGGTCGCCCAGCTCGTCAACACTGAGGACGAGGCCGTGGCCGATGAACTCACCACGGTCCTGTACTCAGAATTGGGAGACGGCCGGCCAAAGAACCGGCACGAGCTGCTCTACCGGGACTTCCTGCGTTCGGTCGGCATGGATGTGCATGAGGCCCTGACCCGCCCCATGTTGCCGTCGACGCGCGCCTACATCGACGGGATGGAGCAGCTCTACAGCAGCGGCAATCACGCCACGGCGCTCGGCGCCTCGTTCGGGCTGGAAAACATGGCGATCACGATGTGGGACCACCTGATCCCGGGCCTTAAAGTGTTGCAGGCCTCCCGCTACCCCCAGATGGACATGACGTATTTCACCTTCCACCGCGATCTCGAAGTGACGCACGAAGACGCCATGAAGAAGGCGGTGGCGGCCGTAGACGGCGGCGCGGCTGGCGGACTCGGCAAGATGGCGGAACGGGAACGGGACGACTTTCGCCGGGGAGTGACAGCGGTGCTAGATTATCTGGAAGGGTTCTGGATGGGCCTGCACCGCCGGCCCGTCACTCACGCCGCCTAATCGCGCGGCGTCAGTCCAGGGCGAGCGTCAGGCACTTCGCCGCCCCGCCGGATTTGATGAATTCAGACAGCCCCACCGTGTGCGGCGCATACCCCAGTTGCTCCAACCTCCCCATCGTGACAGGACTGCCCTCCGGGATGACGACATGTTTTCCGATACAGACCGCATTGCAGGCGAACCGCACCGCCTCCTCTTCCGAAACCGCGATCCTTTTCGCGGCGGGGATGCGATCCATGATCGCGGCTTGTCCGTAGCGGTCGAACGCGCCAGGAAACCAGATCACCTCGCCTCCTGACAACGGGCAAAAGCAGGTATCCAGGTGGTAGAACCGCGGGTCCACGAGCTCCAACGGCAGGATCTCTCGTCCCAGGAACTCTCCGACGTAGCGGAACGCGTGGATGTCGGACCGCTGGAGATAGCCTCCGAACCACGTGTCCCTGGTCCCTAACATGTCTCCTGCTCCTTCAAAGTAGAGACCCGGCGGCAGTCGCTTGACCTGGTAGCCGCGCGACTCGAACCACCGCTCGAACTGCGTTTCCTCTGGTCGCCGCTCCTTATAGCGAAACTGGCTGAGGACCACAGTGCGCCCCGCCACGACCCCGGCATTGGCGGTAAAGACCATATCCGGCAGGCCCGCCACCGGCTCGATGCGCTCGAGCGTCGCGCCGCAGTACTTCTCCAGCATCGCCACCAGGGCCGTCCACTGCACGCGCGCCACCGTGGGATCGGCCCCTCGCTTCACACTCATCCAGGGATTGATCTCGTAAGCGATCTGGTAATGATCAGGTGAGCACACCAGCAAGCGGCTCATTCCTTCCACCCCAATTGGCGCGCCAGTTCCCGGAGGAACGACGCGGCGTCCATCACCAGACCGATGGCCTGCAAGCTTCCGCGGTCGGCCAACTTGGTGGGCACCGCCGGGTTCACGTCCACGCAGACCGTCGGCACCGACGCGGGCAACAAGTTGCCGGTCGCGACCGCGTGCAGCGTCGAGGCCACGAGCAGGGCCAGTTCGACACCGGGCAGGGCGGCGCGCATCGCGGCCTGCGCCTGGACCGAATCCGTGATCACACTGGGCAGCGGCCCGTCGTCCCGGATTGTACCGGCCATCACAACCTTCACCCCGCGCCGCACGCAGGCGGCCATGATCCCGGTCGTGATGACTCCCTGACGCACCGCTTCCTCGATACTTCCGATGGCCCGGATGCGGTTGATCGTCCGCAGATGGTGCTCGTGGCCGTGATGGGCCAGCGATCCACCTTCAAGATGAAGCCCCAGCGACGTGCCGTAGAGGTGGGCCTCCATGTCATGCGCGGCCAGCGCGTTGCCGCAGAAGAGCACGTGGATGTAGCCCGCGTCGATCAGCCACGCCAGGGGCTCGCGACCTCCGCCATGGATGATGGCGGGGCCGCCGGCCAGGAGGATCTTGGCCTCACTTTTTCGTAACGCCTGCATACGGCGCGCGATACCGGCGATGAGGTGACCGTGGGGCCGCTCGGAGGAGATCGGGGCGCCCATAAACCCGAACACGTCGAGTTGCGCCGGCCGCTCCAGCGGGGTCACCCGGACCCCTTCGTGTCCGATGATGATCCGATCCCCCTTGCGGACTTCGGCCATCGGCACCGTACACGGGGCCTGGTCATTCCGATCGAGCCGGATGCCGAGATCCATCTCGATGCCCTTCACCGGCACCCACTTGCCGTGCACGCGCACCTCGGTCGGCAGGTGGGTCGTGACGTAGAAGTCGTCCGGGAAGACGCCGTCGGCTGCAGCCTCCTCCCATTGGCAGTCTGCTTCCTTCTCGACCGCCGCGCCGTGCGACTGGACCGCCGCGATGATCTGCGCCAGCCGTTCGGGGGACTCGGCATGGACGATGATACGCGCGTCGGAGGGCTCCTCGCGGGTCTTTCCAATCCGGATGTGGGCGAGTTCGAACGACCCGCCGTACTGGAGGACGAGATCCAGGACCTTGGGCAAAAGCAGGGAGTCGACGATGTGACCGTGGAGGAGGATTGTCTCGTGCGCCATGGTCGGCACCTCCACCTGCTCATCATACCACGGTTTTACTCCCGCCGTGCGCCTCCCCCGAACGTGTCAGCCAGCGGCTTGATCAACGGGAGCTCCGCCACCAAGTCGCGGCGCGAGATCGGCTCCACGCGGCGCTCCTCCCGGAACGTGCCCAGCAGGCTCAGCGAGACGATGAGCCGGCACACCCCGGAGATGAAAAAGACGAATGGGAGGTTGGACACCAGGCTCAGATGCCACCCAAGCAGACCGAGCTCCGAGGGCACGATAGCCGCCAGCCAGCTTCCGATCATGGCGCCCAGGAACCAGCCCAGGGCGTTCACGGCATTCCATACCGCGACGCCTTTCGCCCGATCCTCAGGACGGACGGCGTCGAACACGTAGTTCTGCAGGCCCAGCGACAGTCCCGCCCAGATCACCCCGCCGGCGAAGTTGACTGCGATCAGGTAGTAAAACTCCGTGCTGAGGACGTACAGCATCGGGAGAAATGGCACCAGCAGTCCCGTCACCTTCAGCACGCGTTTGTTGCCGTAGCGGTCCCCCAGCAGGCCCCACGGCTTGAGCGTGAGGAACTGGCCGAGGATGCCAGCGGCCAACCACGCCGTGTATTGCAGGTAGGTGAAATGGAGATCGTGGAGGAGATACACCACGAAGTACGGGCCAGCGATCAGCACGCTGACGTGCATGAGCCCGGAAAAGACCAGAAACCGTTGGAAGTTCGACCCGCCCTCCCGCCGCAGGAACGCCAGCAGGCGGAACTCGGCTTCGCGCGTCACGGACTCGGTCGACTCGTCGATCCGGGCGAGATAGCTCGTGGAGACGCCGCGCGCGGCCGCCGCCAGCAGGAAGATGATCACAAAGCCGGCCCACGGCTTCTCCCAGGCTTCGGCCGCATGGAGCAGCAGACCGGCCCCGCACAAGGCGAAAAAGCTGGTGACGGTCATAAGCCTAGCTCGGTGACCGAAATACGCCCCCCGCTGATCAGGATCGACGAGGTCCGTGATCAAGCTGTTCCAAGCGGGGATGGCAAAGTGCCCCATCGCAACGTAGGCGACGGCGCAGGCGATCAACAGCCACGGCGCATCTTCCCGAAACACGAGTGGCAGCGCGAGCAGGGGGAGCCAGACCACCGCCTGGCCCGCCGCCCCGACCAGAATGAGAGCCTTGCGATGGTGGAACCGGTTCAGGACCTTGACGGAGAACAGTTGAGCCCACGTCCCCACGAGCTGGGGCAGGGCCGAGAGCAGACCGATCTGGAACGCAGAGGCGTGGAGCAGCAGCGCAAAGGCGGACAGGTAGTTGTCCCCGCCGCCCGCCATGATCGCCTGAAAAGCGCCCTCGCGGATGCCGTAGCGGCGACTCCGCTCGCTGATCGCTGCGGGCTGTTCCATGCTATCGCCCTTTGAATCCAGTTTTCTCAAAAAAATGGGCAGGGTCGCTATGAGCGACCCTGCCCTGTCTCGCCTCGTCGTCTGCTAATCGGAACAGCTTCCTACCAGCGTCTTCCCCCTCCGCGATCAGCGCCCCCTCCGCCACCACCGCCGGGCCGCTTCTCCTGGGGCCTAGCCTCGTTCACGGTGATCGTCCGGCCATTTAATTGGGTCCCATTCAGCGCGGTAATCGCCTTCTGGGCCTCCTCCGCCGTGGCCATCTCGACGAACCCGAACCCGCGTGACTGGCCGGTGTACCGGTCCGTGATGATCTTGGCCGACGTCACCGACCCTTGTTGTGAGAAGAGCTCCTGAAGCTGCTGCTCGGTGGTCGAATAAGGCAGGCCACCCACATACAACTTTGTACCCATCGGGTATCTCCTTTACTGATGCGACGCTGTCTTGGGAGTAAGGAACGAAGGGGGCAAGAGGAGCACCGAAGGCGCACAGACGCCGGCGTCTTTCCGGGCAGGCTTTCCGATCAGATCCCTACTGCAAGGCACAATCGCGCTGGGGTCTTTCCTCTCTCGGCTCTTCATCGCTAGACCCCTTCAGCGATGAATCGCGACCCTACGCTAGCACAAGCCCAAAGGCAGATGCAAGTACCTCCTGAGGCATCCCTTCAGGGCGCCCCTTTCCGCTTCTGGTGCGCGTCATGCAGGCCGCCGGCAGTCGTTTCCTCCACCCCAACCTTGTGCCGGAAGACCAGCTCCCCGCCGTACCACCCTTGCAAGCCCAACAGACTCGCGCCGACCAGGCTCAGGATGAACGGGAGGATCGAATCCCCCCCAGCGAGCGGATCCCCCCAGTTGTGCAAGGCGAAGTTGATGGCGTAGAGCAGCACGAGCCCGAGACCGATCACCAGGTGCGTCGTGGCGGCGTTCCAGGCCGGGGGCACTTCCTTTTTGATGGCGAAGAAATCGGGCAGGCCCGTCAATACCGCCCCCAGGTTGCCCAGCAACCCCAAGGCGATACACCAGAACGCCATGCGGAACCAGAACGCGTCGTGTGCTAAGACGTAGACTGCGTCAGCGACGAAGGCTCCCGTGTAGAGACCGATCGGGACGCCCACGGTCATGACATGAATGGGATGGCCGGCGATCTGGAAATGGCTTTTCATGAAGACTCCTCCTCACTGGTTGGATTCATCAACCTCCGGCACCGGCCGGGGCGCTTGCTCGAGGGATTCAAGTTTCGGGATGTCTTTTTCCGACCCGACGCCGAGGTCCTTGAATCGGCGAGCCGACGGCAGCACGCGCGCTTCCAGCGACCCAACCGCCTTGTTGTAGGCAGTCACACCCTTGTTCAGGGCTGCTCCCACTTCCGCCAGATGCTCCGCCAGTACCGCCATACGTTCAAACAGATCCTTGCCGAGCGCGCTGATGACCTGAGCATTCTCCGCCAGTTGCTCTTGCCGCCATCCATAGGCCACGGCCCGCAGCAACGCGATCAACGTCGTGGGCGTGGCGATCACGACTTTCTTCGCGAACCCCTCCTCGATGATGGTGCGATCATATTCCAGCGCCGCCCCCAGAAACTGCTCCCCCGGCAGGAACAAGACGACGAACTCGGGAGCCTGCTCGAATTGACTCCAGTACGCTTTGGCGCTCAATTGGTCCATTCGCGCGCGAACCTGCGTCGCGTGTTGCCGGAGCCGTTCACGCCGCACTTCATCGTCTTGAGCCTCCACGGCCTCCAAGTACGCAGCCAGTACCGTTTTGGCATCCACGACAATCTGGCGGCCGGCCGGCAACTGGACAACCATATCGGGACGCAAACGGCCTGTCTCTCCTTCCACGGTCTCTTGCTCGCGGAAGTCGCAGTGCTCAACCATGCCGGCCAGCTCCGCCACGCGCTTGAGCGTGATCTCCCCCCATTGCCCGCGTACTTGCGGCGCCCGCAGGGCCTTGACGAGATTGCCGGTCTCTTGCTGCAGCCGCTCGTGGGCCTGCGCCAGCGTCTTAAGATGTTGGTCCAATCCGCCATACGCGGACTGCCGGGCTCGCTCCATATTGGCAATCTGGGTTTCGTATCGCTGGAGGGCTTCGTTAAGCGGCTTAATGAGACCTTCAATCGCCTGCTGACGCTGGGCTAGATTTCCTTCGGCTTCTGTCTTGACAGTCTTAAAGGCTTGCGTCGCTTGGCCTATAAAAGTCTCATTGTTGCCTCTAAGCGCATCGGTAGCCAGCGCTTTGAACGTATCAGCTAATTGATCTTTGGCCTTGGCCTCCTCCCTCTTTGCAAGAAGGTATCCGAGCCATGCTCCAACCGCCAGGCCCGCCACCAGCGCCAGGACGATCACCAATGCATCTGTCATCAACTTTGCTCCCGTCGGGCCTACACTCTAATCCTT
>Ga0209055_1000295_pt1 | contig 35793 bp, 34 predicted proteins | sample GraSoiAngelo_110_FD_185875 | JGI IMG/M metagenome (GOLD analysis project Ga0209055, IMG submission 185875) | Grasslands soil microbial communities from the Angelo Coastal Reserve, California, USA - 14_0903_12_30cm (SPAdes) (version 2) | ecosystem: Environmental > Terrestrial > Soil > Grasslands ... | reverse complement strand
TGCGGAGCCCACCTCCTCGAGCGAGCGAGTCGATTATGGCCTTCCGCGGGGGGTAGCCGCTAGGGACGGCGTCCGAATTGAGCCCAAAACCTCGAGGCGAATCCACATACCGGCCGCCCCATGGCCATGAACCCCGCGAAATATTAGGTAGGACCCCCCCCTAAATGCAATAAAGCGAAGGTCATCCGGCTGTTCCGAGATCAGCCCCTGCTCCTGCCGGACGGTCAAGGCCCGGGGAAACGCGGGTGCAACTGGCCCTGTGGGAAGGGGATGGGTGTCCGGTATGACTTCGGCCGAATGGGGAGGCATTCCGTCGTGATTCCGCAACGACCAGCCGGAACGACACGCCCTGCGTGGTCGTATCGAACTGCAACCACGAGGGGTCAACCGCCTGCTCTCGCTCCCGTCGGGGCGAGGTCTCCCGCAGCGACTGCGTATTTTTGTCGCGAAGGGAGACCTCGCCCCGACGGGGGCAGAGGTCACATACCGGGCTTCGGCAGCCCGAAGACGAACACCGAATTGCCGAGCGGGTAGCTGATCTGGAAGTTCCCGCCCGCCGCCACGGCGACGAACTCCTCGCCGTCTACTTCGAACACCGAAGGCGCGGCGTTGGCGCCGGCGCCGCAATAGAACTTCCACAGCACCGTGCCGGTCTTGGCATCGTACGCCTTGAACCAGCCGTTGCCTTCGCCCGTGAACACCAGGCCGCCGGCGGTGGCGGTCGCACCGCCCATCATCGGCAGCTCGGTCTTCACCGTCCAGGCGATCTTCCCGGTGCTCAGGTCGATCGCGTTGACGTTGCCGTATTCGCCCGAATAGCCGCCCTTGTCGTCGGGGACGCGCACGAAGGCGCTCCCGAGCCACAGGCGACCCTTCTCCCACGGCGCGTAGTGGACTTTGTAATGCATCGGCTGGTGCAGCCCCACCGTGTACGCGTAACCGAGCTCGGGGTGCACGGCGATCGGCGACCACTCCTGGCCGCCGTTGGCGCCGGGCAGCATGAACACGCCGTCCGCGGTCGGCTGGGTGTACATGTTCTGCTGCGGCACGAACGCTGCCGAGCGGCGGATCAGCTTGCCGGTGGCCGCGTCGAGCACGTAGACGAACCCGGTCTTTCCCGCCTCGACCACGACCTTCTTGCCTCCCACCGTGGCGATCACGGGCGGGCTGACGGCGTCCAGGTCCCACACGTCGTGCGGCACCTCCTGATAGCCCCACTTGAACTTCCCGTTGGTCGCGTCGATCGCGGCGATCGACTCAGTCCAGCGATTGTCGCCCGGACGGATCGAGCCGTCCAGGTCGGGGGACGGGTTGCCGATCGCGACGAACAGCGTCTTGCTCGCCTCGTCATATGCCGGCGTCATCCACACGGAGCCGCCGCCGTGCTGCCAGGCGTCGGCGTACTTGGCGGAATCGGCCTTCTCCTGGGCGAGATCGCGTTTCAGGTCGTCGCCCTCGGGCGTCGTCTTGGAGAAGGGACCCCACCAGCCGCCGTCCTGGGGCGAGGGGATGGTGTACCACGTCCACACGAGCGCACCGCTCGCGGCATTGAAGGCCTTCACATAGCCGCGGATGCCGTACTCGGCGCCCGAGGTGCCGATGATCACGTTGTCGCCGATCACGAGCGGGGCCATCGTCTCGGTGTAACCGGCTTCCGGCCCGTCGCCCACCTTCACGGCCCACTTTTCCTTGCCGGTCGCCGCATCGAGCGCCACCAGCTCGTCGTCGAGCGTGCCGAGAAAGACCGAGCCGCCCGCTACCGCGACGCCGCGGTTATTGGGGCCGCAGCACGCCGTGCTCACGGACGCGTTCTTGTGCTCGTATTGCCACAGCAGCTTCTGGGTCCTGAGATCGAACGCGCGCACGATGTTGTTCGGCGTCGCGGGCGAGGTGATGTACATCGTGCCGTTGACTACGATCGGCGTGGTCTCGAAGCTGCCGAGCGTCGTGGACCCGTGGGTATACACCGCCCGCGGGACCAGACGCCTCACGTTCGTGGCGTTGATCAGCTTCAGGGGGGAGAACCGGTTGTTCCAGTAGTTGTGGCCGTACATCAGCCAGTCGCCGCTCCCCGCGGCTTGGAGCAGCATGTCGTTCGTGACGACGGCGTGCGGCGGCGCCGCCGCGGGGTCGCCTACCCCGCCCGAGCCCTGTCCGCACAACGGCGCGGCGACCAGCGAAGCAACGGCCACGGTCGCGCACCAGCGAGCCCAATGCGTCATACCTACCTCCGTTGAAGATTGTGGCGGGTTACTGCCCCGCGCCCAACGAGAACCCGACATACACGTTGCGGCCGGGAGCGGGTTCGTAGTACCGCCCGCCCGAGGCGTTGATCACCACCGATCCGACGTAGGACCGGTTGAAAACATTGTCGAAGCCCACGAACGGGCCGCACCGCAGGCTGCCGAGCGTCCCGTTCCACCCCAGGCGCACGTTCGTGGTCCACCACGGAAGCGTGCTCGTGTTGAGCGCATCGTTCACCAGGTAGCCAGAGGAATGGGTCTCCTCGATCTCCACCCAGCCGCGGCGTGCGAACCCAGGGTGCGCCTGCAGCAGGAAGTGCAGCCAGTGCTGGGGGATCCCGGGGAGCGCCCGGCCGTCGAGCACCGTGGCGCCCGCGGTGTAGCTCAAGTAGCGGAAGTCCGAATAGGTCCAGGTCGTCGTCAGCGTGAGGCCCGCGGCGATCGCGAGCTCGGCGCCCAGCTCGACGCCCCGATGGCGGGATCGGCCGGCGTTCTGGAAGTAGACCCGCCCCGTCGTGTCGGCGGGGACCGGATACGAGATGAGCTCGCCGCGCACCGCCGCCGTGAACAGCGCCACAGAGTAGTTCAGCCGTCCCGCGACGTCGCCGCGTACGCCTACCTCGTACGTCGTCGCCTTCTGGGGATCGAGCGCGGGGTTGAACCCTCCGGCGCCGCTCGGGCGGTTGGTGAGCTCCGTCGTCGTCGGGGTCTCGAAGGACGTCCCGACGTTGCCGTATACGGTGAGCGCATCCGACGGCGTGACGGCCAGGCCAATGGAGCCGGAGAGGGCGCGCATCAGCCGGTCTCCCGAGTCATCGGGGTTACCGGCATTGATGAGTCGGTCATGCGCCTGAAATTTCACCCAGTCGTAGCGCAGGCCGCCGGTGACCGACAGCTGTGACGTGAGCTGCAACGCGCTCTGCACGAACGGCCCCACCTCGGTCACGTGCTCGAGCTGGTCGAGCCGGCGCACGGTGTCGGGCTTCCCCCCGATGTTGCCGAAGTTGAGCCGGTCGTCCCGCTGGCGTTGAAAGTCGACGCCGGCGGTGAGCCGGTGCTGCAACGCGCCCAGCGGCACGGGACGGCTCACCGTGAGACGCGTCCCATAGTCGACGCGGTCCAGATCGATGTAGGCGAAGGTGGTGGGATTCTTGAGGCTGCGCGTGAAGCCGAAGACGGTGAGGGCCGCCTCGCCGCCTCCCGCAAAGTCCCGCCGCACGGTCACCCCACCCTGTCCTTGCGTCACGTTTTTCCCGGCGACCCTCGTGATGTTGATCGCCGCCGCCGAATCAGGGTTCCGCGCCATCTCGCCCGCGGTGAGCGCGCCGGGGTTGTCGGCACGTGGGTCCCAGCCCAGGTCGGCCGTCGCGGTGAGGGACCAGCCGCTCGCGAGTGGGAAGTGCCAGCGGGAGTTAAGATTGCGCAAGTCGGCGTCGGAGTGCTGGCGCTGCCCGGTGTAATCGAGCTGCGACACCGTGACGAGCCCGCTCCCTCCCCCCCGGCCCACCCGAAACGACGTGCTCGATTGCCACTTGGTCCAGTTGCGGTCCAAGTGGCGATCGAACGTGCCCGCCAGGACGCGGACGTCCTCCGCCACGCCCTCGGGCGCGACCGGGTCGGTCCAGATGCTGATCACACCGCCGGACGCGTTGCCGAACAGGGCGGAGGATGAGCCACGCAGCACCTCGATCCGGTCTGCCGCGCCGAGCTCCAGGTTGGTGAGCTGGCCCTGCCCGTCGGGCAGCGTCTGCGGAATCCCGTCCACCAGGACCTTGATGCCGCGCACGGCGAACTGCGAGCGGGCGCCGAACCCGCGAATCGAGATGCGCTGGTCGAGGGAAAAATTGTAACGGTTGGCAGCGTACACGCCCGGGACGGTGACGAGGGCCTCGTCCAGCCCCCACGTGGGGCGGGCGCGGCTGATCTCGGTCTTGTCGACCAGGTGCACGGCGAGCGGGATCTTGCTGATCGGTGGATTGGCGCGGGTGACCGAGACGACGGCGGGCGGCAGGGTGTAGACCTTCAGGCTGTCACGCGGCGGCGTGGTGGTGTCCCGCTGCTGGGCGGAGGCGGGCCGCGCGGGCACGCTACACCAGACGGCCACAGCGGCCGCCAGTCGAAGGGTTACGAGCTGCGTCACCGCACGCATCCTGGGCAGGGAATGGGTTTTAACCGCCCCGCCAGGGACAGTCAAGGGCGGCCTACTTCGGTCGTCGTAAGATCCGGTTCCAGCGGATGCGCAACGGGTCGGTCGCGATGCTGAAATAGATGATGACCGGCTGTCCGACGATGTGCGACCGCGGCAGGAAGCCCCAGAAGCGGCTGTCGTAGGATTCGTCGCGGTTGTCGCCCATCACGAAGTAATGCCCCGCGGACACCACGACCGGACCCCAGTCGTGCGTCGTCGGATGGTAATGCGCCGCGTCCCGTCCGACGTAGTGCGGCAACTGCCAGGCGCGGATCTGTGCCAGGCGGAAATCCGGCTCCCGTGTCTGCTCCCCGAGGTGCAGCGCGTACGGCTCGTCCAGCCGGCGGCTGTTGCGGTACACCGTGTCGTGCACCATCTGGAGCGTGTCGCCCCCGGCGGCGATCACCCGCTTCACGATGTTCAGGTTCGGCGTCGAGTCCTCGACCGACCGGAACACGACGATGCCGTCCCGTTGGGGCTCCGCGTAGCCCGGCACCCGGAGGAAGCGGAGTCCGGTGAACGGGATCTCGAGCGCGCCGCCGTAGATCGCCTTGTTGACGAACAGAAAATCCCCCACGAGGAGGGTGTTTTCCATGCTCGCCGACGGGATGCGGAACGCCTCGATCAGGTACGACCGCAGCACGATCCAAATGATCACCGCGACCGCGATCGAGGTGTCCCACCCCTTGAGCTTCAAGCGGAAGGCGCGAACTTGTTCGCGCACTACGGCCGTCCCCCGTCCACCCAGTCGGCGATGAATATGTTCGTCTCGTGCGGCGCCGAGCCGTGGCGGTTCGACGCCCAGACGAGCTGCCGGCCGTCGGGCGAGAACATCGGGAACGCGTCGAACTCGGGGGACGTCGTGATCTGCTCCAGCCCGCTGCCGTTCAGATCGACGAGGTAGAGGTCGAAGTTCCGCGACTCAGGCGTCCGGTAATTCGAAGCGAAGACGATCCGCTTGCCGTCAGGATGGAAATACGGCGCGAAGCTCGCACCGGGCAGGTGCGTCACCTGCCGTTGCCCGGTCCCGTCCGCGTTCATCACCCAGAGATCCATCTTGAGCGGGCGCACGAGATGCTGCGCCAGCAGCGAGCGGTATTCGGCCGAATCCGCCGCCGTCTGCGGGTGGTAAGCGCGGTACACGATCAGCTTGCCGTCGGGCGAAAAAAACGGCCCGCCGTCGTAGCCCAGCGTGCTCGTGAGCCGCCGCACGGCGCTGCCGTCCACCTGCATCGTGTAGATGTCGAGGTCCCCCTCGCGCAGCGAGGTGAAGACGATCGTCTTCCCGTCGGGCGACAGCGTCCCTTCCGCGTCGTATCCCGGATTGGTCGTCAGGCGGCGCGCGCCGGAGCCGTCGGCGTCGGCGGTGTAGATGTCGTAGTCGTACAGCGCCCACACGTAGCCGCGGGAATAATCGGGACGCGGCGGGCACGCCGCGGCGGCGTGCTCCGTGCTCGAATAGAAAATCCGCCGATCATGATCGAAGAAGTAGCCGCACGTGGTACGTCCGCGCCCGGACGACACGCGGTGCAACCCGCGCCCGTCCGTCCCCATCACGTACATCTGGTCGCACTGTTCGTCGGGCCCTTGCCGCTGAAAGATCAGCAGCCGTCCCGCTGCGGAGAAATACGCTTCGGCGTTCTGCCCGCCGAAGCTGAGCTGGCGCAGGTTGCGCAGGTGAACCTCTCCCGAGTCGGGCGCGAGCGATCCTTGCGTGAGCGCGATCACCAGCACCAGGGTCAGGGGCATAGGACCCGCAAGCTAGAGGGGATCGGGAGTACGGGCAACCAGGATTCCCACGCTGAAGCGTGGGCTTGCTTCAGGGTGTGAACGGGAGACACGGTGCGATTACATTACACGGCACCCATGAGCGACCCGAACGCGCCGCGACGCCCCCGGCCCCGGCCGCCCCTGATGGACGCGCTCGGCAAGCTGTGCACCGACGGGAAACAGCTCGCCGACTACCTCTGGCAGGTCCCCGGTGACGCAGGCGTGCGCCAGCAGATCCTCGGCATTCTCGAGCAGATCGCTGCCGAGAGCGCGAAGCAGGGCCGCCGCGAGATGCCGCGCATCTGCGAGGATCTGAAGACCGCGGCCAAGTCGAGTCCCAGTCCCCAACAGGTTGACCTGCTGGTGAATGGGTTCGACCGGCTGGTCGGCTTGTGGCAGGCCGCGAAGTCGGGCCTGTTGTGACCCCCACCCCCGCGCCGATTCCCGCCTCCCCAGAGACCCGCGACGCCTCGCTCGATCAGTTGTGCATCAACACGGTCCGCACGCTCGCGATGGATGCGGTGCAGCAAGCCGACTCGGGTCACCCGGGCACGGCGATGGCGCTGGCGCCGCTCGCCTACGTGTTGTGGCAGCGTCATCTGCGCTACAATCCAGCCAACCCCGAGTGGTTCGGGCGCGATCGCTTCGTCCTGTCGGCGGGGCACGCCTGCGTGCTGCTGTACGCGGTGCTCTATCTCACCGGGTACGATCTCTCGCTCGATGACATCAAGCAGTTCCGCCAGTGGGGGAGCCGCACGCCCGGCCATTCCGAGCACGGACTCACTCCGGGCGTCGAAGCGACCACCGGCCCGCTCGGCCAGGGCGTGGGAAACGCCGTGGGCATGGCACTGGCGGAGGCACATCTCGCGTCCCTCTTCAATCGTCCCGGGCACGCGATCGTCGATCACTGGACCTACTTCCTCGCGTCGGACGGCGACATAATGGAAGGCGTCTCGCACGAGGCGTGCTCGCTCGCGGGGCACCTGAAGCTGGGCAAGCTGATCGGGCTGTACGACGACAACCGCATCACGATCGACGGCAAGACCGATCTGACGTTCTCGGACGACACGGCGCGCCGGTTCGAGAGCTACGGCTGGCACGTGGAGCGGGTCGCCGACGGCAACGACCTGGGCGCGCTCGACGCGGCGCTCGCCGCCGCCCGGCGCGTCACCGACCGGCCGTCGCTCGTGATCGTGCGCACCCACATCGCCTACGGCAGCCCGCACAAGCAGGACACGCCCGAGGCGCACGGCGCGCCGCTCGGCGCCGAGGAGGTGCAGCTCACGAAGCAGCGCCTCGGCTGGCCAAGCCTCGAGCCGTTCCACGTCCCGGACGAGTCGCTCGCACGGTGGCGCCGCGCCCGCGAGCGCGGCGCGGGGCTCGAGACGGAATGGCGGCTGCGATACGACGCGTATCGCAAGGCGCACCCCGATCTCGCCCGAGAGCTCGAGCGGCGCCTCGCCGGCCGCCTCCCCGAGGCCTGGGACGCGGAGCTCCCGGCGTTCGCGACCACCGACGCCCAAGCGACGCGCGCGGCGTCGGGCAAGGTGCTGAGCGCACTCGCCGCAAAGCTTCCCGAGCTGATCGGCGGCTCGGCGGACCTCGCGACCTCCACCAACGTGGTGTTCAAGAACGGCGGCGACGTCGCGGCCGGGAGCTGGGGCGCGCGCAACATCCACTTCGGCGTGCGCGAGCACGGCATGGGAGCGATCATGAACGGCCTCGCCCTGCACGGCGGGGTGCGGCCCGTGGGCTCCACGTTTCTGATCTTCTCAGACTACATGCGGCCACCGATCCGCCTCGCCGCGCTGAGCCATCTGCCCGCGATTTATGTCTTCACGCACGACTCGATCGGCCTCGGCGAGGACGGTCCCACCCACCAGCCGATCGAGCAGCTCGCCGGGCTGCGGGCGATCCCCAATCTGGCCGTGATCCGGCCCGCCGACGCGAGCGAGGTGGTGGAAGCGTGGCGGGCCGCCATCCGGCGCGTGGACGGTCCGATCGCGCTCGTGTTCACGCGGCAGAAGGTTGCGGTGATCGATCGCGCCCGATACGCCCCGGCCAACGGACTGCGCCTAGGCGCGTACGTGCTGGCCGACGCCCCAGGCGGCAAGCCCGCCGTGATCCTGATGGCGAGCGGCTCGGAGGTGGAGCTGGTGCTCGCCGCGTACGAGCAGCTCGTCGCCGCCGGAACGGCGGCACGCGTGGTTAGCATGCCCTGCATGGAATTCTTCGCAAGCCAGCCGCGCGAGTATCGCGAGGCGGTGCTGCCGCCGTCCGTGCCCGCCCGCGTCGCAGTGGAGGCCGCCGCACCGCAGCCGTGGTACCGCTGGGCAGGTGATCACGGCGTGGTGCTGGGGCTCGAGCGGTTCGGGGCGTCTGCGCCGTACCAGCGGATCTATCGGGAGCTGGGGCTGACCGTCGAGAACGTGGTGAAGCGGGCGAAAGAGTTGCTGGGAGTGTAGATCCCACCCTGAAGGGTGGGCTCGGCGAAACACTGCCCTTAAGGGCAATGCCGTGCCGAGCCCAGGCTTCAACCTGGGAACGGCGACCCACCAGCCGTCTTGGCTCCTACCCGCTCCAGCACCCGCCGCGCCGCCTCACGTCCCGACCGGACGCACGCCGACACCCCCGCGCCGTCGAACCCCGCGCCCGCGACGTCGAGCGGCGCGAGGCAACCCAATTGCTCCCGCACATGGGCGACGCGCTCGGCCTGGCCTGGCTTGTAGCGCGGCAGCCCACGGTGCCAGTGGAACACGCGTGACCAGAGGGGCGTGCCCGACAGGCCCAGCACCGTGGCCAACTCGCCGTGCGCGAGCGACGCGGGGTCGCCGTCGGCCGGTTCCAGAAACGCGCGCAGCAAGGCGTATCCCGACGGGGCCCGGGCCGGGTACTTGAGCCAGGCGTACGTGCAGGCGCGCACCGCTCCGTGCGTTTCCGCCGCCCGGACGAACCCGGACCCCTCGAGCCGCCCGTTGAGCTGGTCGCGTCGGTACGCGAGCGACGCGGTAACGCTCGGCGCATAGACCACGTCGTCGAGCTCCCGGGCTCTGGCAACGCCCACCGCCGCGAGCAGGCGCGCGGCGCTCCACGCCGGCAGGGCGAGCACGACGCCGTCCGCCTCGAGCGAAGCACCCCCCGTCACCGCGAGTCGCCAACCGCGCGCCGTAGGCGCGATCCCGGTCACGCCTTGGGCGGTCCGGATGATCGGACCGACCCGCGCCGCCAGCGCCTCGGTGAGCTCCGCCATGCCGCCCGCGAAGCTCCGGAATCCTTGCCGTAGGGGCGCAGCATGCTGCGCCCCTACGTCCGTGGGTACCACCCCTACCTCCGTGGGTACCACCCCTACGTCCGTGGGTACCGCCCCTACGTCGGTGGGTAGCTGGATGCCGAGCAGCTCGGCGGCGCGGCCTTCGGCGATCGGCTCGAGCCGCCGGCCGGTCCAGACCATCGAGCCCCTGGCCGCCTGGTCCACCAGGCGGTCCCGCAGCCCGAGCTCGGCGGCAAGGGCGGGAATGTCGTCGTCGGCCGCGAGGAAGCCGTCCGGTCCGCCCTCGACGAGGAAGCCGTCACGCCGCTCGGTCAGCACCACGCCGCCCGTACGCCGCTCGCTCTCCAGCACGACCACCGCCGTCCCGGCCCTGGTCAGCTCCCACGCTGCAGACAGGCCGGTGAGGCCGGCCCCCACGACGACACACGTCATACCCACCCGCGCTCTGCCGCGGTGGTCCGCGCCAGGTCCGCGAGCGCCGCGACGAGCAGCGGATCGTCATTCAACGAGTCGGTGCGCTCGAGCCGGGCGCCCAACCGCTCCGCCAGCCCGCGGTACGCGACGTCCACGTCGTACAACACCTCGACATGATCGCTCACGAATCCGATCGGGACGATGAGGAAGTTCTTGCGCGTGGGGGCGAGCTCGGTGATGACGGCGCCCGCCTCGGGCCCGAGCCATGGCTCTGGTGTGGCACCGGCGCTCTGGTACGCGAAGCGCCATTCGTCGACTAGGGCGAGCCGGGCCACGGCCGCGGCGCTCGTCCGCAGCTCGTCGGCGTACGGATCCCCCGCGGCGAGGATGCGCTCGGGAAGGCTGTGCGCCGTGAACACCACCTGAACGGCGCCCGGTGCGGGGAAGCGCTGCAGCGCCTGCTTCACGCGCTCGGCGACGGCCTCGAGGAACTTGGGGTGGTCCCCCCAGCTCCGCACCAGGGCCAGGTCGAGACGACCGCTCGCCGCGTCGAGCAGCTTCTTCTCGTAGGCGCCGACCGACATCGTCGAAAAGTGAGGCGCGAGCACGATCGCCACGACGCGTCGCCCGCGCTCGGCGACGATGCGCTCGACCGTCTCCGCGATGAACGGATGCCAATGCCGCATCCCGACGTAGACAGGCCACGCGGGGCCGAGCGCGCGCTCGAGCGCCCGCGCTTGCGCTTCGGTCCGCTCCCGAATGGGCGAGCGGCCGCCGATGCGCGCATAGCGCCCCTTGATCTCCGTCACGAGCTCCGGAGCCGTCGGCCGGCCGCCGCGTACGTCCGCCAAGTAGGGCTCCACCTCGTCCAGGCTTCCGGGCCCGCCGTACGCCATCAGCAGCACGGCGACGCCCTCAGCCGCCATGGACCCATTCCACCACGTGCTGTAGCGCCTCGACCGGGGTCTCCGGCAGCACGCCGTGCCCGAGGTTGAAGATGTGGCCGGCACGGCCCCCGGCCCGGTCGAGCACGTCGCGCACCCGCTGCTCGAGGTCGGGGAGCGGCGCGAGCAGCGCCGCGGGATCGAGGTTTCCCTGAATCGCCCGGTCGGGCCCGATGCGCTCCCAGGCGACGTCGAGGGGAATGCGCCAGTCTACTCCGATGACGTCGCCGCCCGCGCGGGCGAACTCCGGGAGAAAGACGGCGGTGTCGGTGCCGAAATGGATCACCGGGACGCCGGACGCGCGGGCCAGCTCGAGCGCCCGCTGACTATGGGGGAACACATACGTCGCGTAGTCCGCCGGCGAGAGGCAGCCGACCCAACTGTCGAACAGTTGCAGCGCCCGCGCGCCGGCGCGCGCCTGGGCGGCGAGGTAGGCCCCGACGAGCTCCGCGAGCCGCAGCATCAGCTCGTGCCAGGCTCGGGGCTCGGCGTACATGAACCGCTTGGTCAGCGTGAAGCTGCGCGTCGCGCCGCCTTCGATGGCGTAGCTCGCGAGCGTGAACGGCGCGCCGGCGAAGCCGATGAGCGGCACGCGCGCGGGAAGCGCCCGGACAGCGAGCCGCGCCGCCTCCATCACGTACGCGAGATCGGTGGCTGGCTCCACGCGCGGCAGATCGAGGACCTGGGTCGCTTCACGGATCGGCCGGTTGATTTGCGGTCCCTCGCCCGCCGCGAAGCTGAGGCCGAGGCCGAGGGGCTCGAACGGCAACAGGATGTCGGCGAACAGAATCGCGGCGTCCACACCCAAGCGCTCGACCGGCTGCAGGGTCACCCGCGCCGCGAGCTCGGGTGTGTGACACAGCTCGAGCAGCGAGTGCTTCTGTCGCAAGCTCCGGTACTCCGGCATGTAGCGCCCGGCCTGCCGCATGAACCACACCGGCGTGACGTCGGTGGGCTCCCTGCGGCACGCCTTCAGGAAGCGACAGTCGTCAGGGGCGGGGGACAACCGCTGGCTCGCGCGCCTCGGCCGGAGCGATGAGGACGGTGTCCCCCTCGAGCTTTACGCGATACACCGCGACCGGCAGGGCGGGCGGGCCGGAGAGCACCTGTCCCGACTCGAGCGAGAACACACCCTCGTGCCACGGACACGTCACGGCGCACCGCGCGGGGTCGAGTGTGCCCTCGGACAGGCTGGCGCGTGCGTGCGTGCACCGGTTGGCGATCGCGTGCACCGTCCCGCTCACGTTGAACAGCGCGACCGCTTCGCCTGCCACGTACACGCGACGGCTCGCGCCCGGGGGGAGCTCCGCCAGCGTGGCCACGGGCGTGTAGCCGTCGGCGCGCGCCGGCCGCCGGGACAGGGCCTGGGCCGACCCCGCTCCGCCCAGCGTGTCGAGCAGATCCCACAGCGACATCTGTACGCAGGTGAAGGTGGGCGTGTCGCGTAGCGTGTAGGCCGACGCCTGGCTCTCGCGCAGCTGCATCACGAGGTCGAGGAAGTCCGCCGGGTTGTCCCCCTCGAACGCGACGATGAACTCCTGATCGTCGAGCCCGTAGGAGTACGTGGTGTTCAGCCGGATGGACGGGTACTGGCGACCGATCCGCACGTGCTCGTCCATCATCGCCTGGCGCTCGGGCTTGGGGAGTCCGTACCAAGCCCTCGTCTTGGTGAAGGGATACACGAACAGGTAGCGCGCGTCGCTCGGGCGGATCCGCAGGCGGGACGGCTGGCCCGGGTCCTCGGGGAACTCGTAGATCGAGCGCCGCGTCATCGCCAGGTAGCTGTAGGGCAGCGCGAGGTACGCACCCAGATCGGTGCGGTTCAGGGCGGTCTGGAGCGCGACCAGCGAGTCCAGGTCCTCCGCCACCTGCCACAGCAGGAAGTCGCAGTCGCCCCGGATGCCGACGAGCCCGTAGGGGCGCAGCAGCAGATGCCCGTTGAAGCTCTCGATCGTCTCGCCGAACTCGATCTTCGAGGCCGCCTGGCGCTCGGCGGAGAGCCGGCGCCACGCGTTGTCAAGCTTGTAGAAGGCGAAGCGGACGACCTGGCGGCGCTCGGGGGGTTTCTCGACCATGGGGGAGAATCTAACGGTGAAAACCCGGGGAAGGGGGAACGGGGAAGGGTCCCTTCCCCCTTCTCCGGCCATGCACCGGCAGTTTACGCGGCGGGCTTCTCCCGTCGCTCTTTCCAGATCTTCCGAAGGACGAGCCCACCGATGGTCCCGAAGATGATCACCGGCGTGAGGGCGATCAGCACGGCGGCCCAGAAGTACACGAGGTCCAGGTGCCCGTCGTCCCCGTGCACGAGCAGCAGCGTGGCGAGGGTCATCTGCCGAGGAAGCGCTTCAAGTGGCGCAGGTAGTACGTCAGCGCCACGGTGGCCACGGCGAACGAGAGCGACAACGCCAGCGTCCCGGCGCTGCGCGACTCGCGCCAGCTCCATGCCGCCCACAGGGTGAACCCCCCGCAGAACACGATCGCCGTCGCGATGAGCAGCCGATGGAAGGGGATCACGGAGGGGGTGCCTACGCGGCGGCCTTGTCCAGCACCATCAGCGTGAGCAGCGCGGGCAGGTACACGATCGAGACGAGGAACACGCGCCACGCGCGCGGCGCGGTGACGGCGCGGGTCAGCGCGACCGACGCCCCCGCGTACACCAGGCCGAGCGCCAGCGCGCCGAAGAAGTACAGGCCGCCCGTCACCCCCAACAGCGTCGGCAACAGGCTCACCGGCAGCAGTGCCGTGGCGTACAGCAGCACCATCCGGCCGGTGTTGCGCCCGTCGGGGTCCTCCACCGAGAGCATGGCGAGGCCGCCGCGGCGGTAGTCCTCGCGGTAGATCCAGGCGAGCGCGAGGAAGTGCGGCAGCTGCCACAGGAACAGGATCCAGAACAACGCGGCGACGCCGGGCCCGAGGGCTCCCCCGGCGGCGGTCCACCCGCCGACGATCGGCAGGGCCCCCGGCACGGCCCCGATCAGCGTGTTGAGCGTCGTGGTGCGCTTGAGCGGCGTGTAGAGGAGCACGTAGCTCCCGAGGGTCAACGCCGCCAGTGCCGCGGTGAGCAGATTGACGGCGAGCGCCAGGTACGCGACACCGGCGAGCGAGATGATTCCGGCGAACACGGCGGCGGCCCGCGGGGCGACGCGTCCCGACGGCAGGGGACGCCCTTGCGTCCGGTGCATACGCGCGTCGACGTCGCGCTCGCGCCACTGGTTGAAAGCGTTGGTCCCGGCGGCGACCAGCGCGGTGCCGACCAGCGTGCGCAGCAGGAGCCAGCCATCCACACCCCGGCCCGAGCCCAGATAGAACCCGGCCGCAGCGGTGAGCAGCACCAGCTGCGTAATGCGCGGCTTGGTGAGCTCGAGAAACGCTACCAGACGTGCTCCGACATCGCGGCGAACATGAAAATCAGTGCGAGCGGCAGCGGGATGATCGCCATGATCCGCAGGTTCCACCGCTCGAACTTCAGGTGCATAAAGAACAGCGCCACCAGCAGGGCCTTCCACACGGCCAGGAAGAGCAGCAATGCGAGCTTCAAGTTGGGCGAAATCGGCAGCCTGAACGCGAGCCCCAGCTCGGCAGCCGTGAGGAGCGCCAGGTACACCCAGATCAGGATGTAATTGGGACGCTTGTGCGCGGTCTCCATGGGCCCTCAGACGAGGTAGACGATGGTGAACAGGATGATCCACACGAGATCGACGAAGTGCCAGTACAGGCCGACAGTCTCGATGCCGCGGTAGTCGTGCTGCGAGTATTTTCCGGGCAGCACTTTGGTGAAATACAGGTACGCCATCGAGACCACGCCGCAGGTGACGTGAAAGCCGTGGAACCCCGTCATCGTGAAGAAGGTGGAGCCGTACAGTCCCGACGTGGCCGCGGGGAGCGTGCCCTTGGCGACGAGCTCGGCGAGCTCACTGCCTTCGCGAATGCCCGCCGGCGTGAAGCCCCGCTCCACCAGATGCAGGTACTCGAACACCTGGATTCCCACGAACGCCGCGCCGCCCAGGATCGTGAGCCCGAGCCACAGCTTCAGGCCCCGCTGGTCGCCGTCCGCGATCGCCGCGTACGCCTTGACCATGGAGACCGACGAGCAGATCAAGAGGAACGTGTTGAAGGCGGTGATCGGGATGTTGAGCACGATGCCCGGCTTCGCCCACTCACCCGGCGCGCCGAACCGCAGGATGACGTAGGAGCCGATGAGGGCGGAGAAGAACATCACCTCCGAGGCCAGGAACACCCACATCCCGAGCTTGTGGTTGTAGACGTCGAGCCCCCGCTCGGCGGGGTACGGGGCTCGCATCAGGTCGACGGTCGCGGCTCCGTGCGTCATCGGGTCGATCCCTTTCGGCGTCAGTGGCCCGCGACCGGCGCGCTGGCCGGCTCACGGTCGGTGGGCAGCTTGCGGGTCTGCGGCAGGTAATCCTCCGCCACCTGCGGCGAGCTGAACTCGTACGGCCCGCGGTACACCGTCGGCACCGTCTCCCAGTTGCCGTGCGGCGCGGGCGAGGGCAGCGTCCACTCGAGCCCGTTGTCGTGCCACGGGTTCAGGTCCGCCTTCTTCCCCTTGAACAGGCTCCACCAGAAGTTCACGAAGAAGATCAGCTGCGTCGCGAACAACAGGTACGCGCTCACCGTGATGAACACGTTCATCGGCTGCATCGGCTTCAGGAAGTCGTACTGCGTCGGATCGTAGATCCGCCGCATGGCCCCCGCCATCCCGAGGATATGCATCGGGAAGAAGGTGCAGTTGTAGAACACGAACGTGAGCCAGAAGTGCACCTTGCCCCAGGGCTCGCTCATCATGCGGCCGAACATCTTCGGGTACCAGTAGGTGATCGCGCCGAACAGCGCGAACAGGCTGCCGCCGAACAGGACATAATGCAGGTGCGCCACGATGAAGTAGGTGTCGTGGATGAACATGTCCACGGGCGTCGCAGCCATGTAGATCCCCGACAACCCGCCGATCACGAACATTGCGACGAACGCCACGGCGTTGAGCATCGGCACGTGAAACTGCAGGTTGCCCCGCCACATCGTGCCCATCCAGTTGAACACCTTCACCGCCGACGGCACGGCGATGATCAGCGTCGACACCATGAACGAGGACCCGAGCGTGGGATTCATCCCGCTGACGAACATGTGGTGACCCCACACGATCCAGCCGAGGAACCCGATCGCCACGATCGCGAACACCATCGACTGGTAGCCGAAGATCGGCTTGCGGCTGCCGTTCGCGATGATATCGGAGACCATGCCCATGGCGGGCAGAATCAGGATGTAGACCTCGGGGTGCCCGAAGAACCAGAACAGGTGCTGCCACAGCAGGGCCTGACCGCCCGACGTCGTGTCGAAGAAGTGGGTGTTCAGGACCTGATCGAACAACAACATGATCGCGGCACCCGAGAGCACGGGCAGCGCCAGCAGGCCGAGGATCGCCGTGATGAACAGCGACCACACCGAGAGCGGCAGCCGGAACCAAGTCATCCCCGGCGCGCGGTTGTTGATCACCGTCGTGATGTAGTTGAGCGACCCGAGAATCGACGACAGTCCCAGCAGGATGATCGACACGGACCAGAGCTCCTGGCCGATCGATGCGCCGGAATAGTCGTGCCGGGCGGAGAGCGGCACGTACATCGTCCAGCCGGCGCGCGCCGCCCCATCCGGGACGAACAGGCTCGCGAACATCACGAGTCCGGCCGCCAGCGCGAGCCAGAACGACGCCATGTTGATCCGCGGGAACGCCATGTCGTGCGTCCCGATCTTGAGCGGGATCAGGAAGTTGGCGTACACGCCCACGAGCAGCGGCATGATGGCGAAGAACACCATGAACGTGCCGTGCATCGTGACGAGCTGGATGTAATACTCGGGCAGGATCACCCCGCCGGGCGCCATCGTGTCCGGCAGGATCCCCCCGCCCGGCATCGGTTGCCCCGGGAAGGCGAGCTGCCAGCGCATCTGCATCGCGAGCACGCCGCCCAACAGCAGGAAGAACAGGCTGACGAACAGAAACTGGATCCCGATGATCTTGTGATCGGTCGAGAAGATGTACTTCCGGATGAAGCTCCGGTCGTCGTGATGCGCGTGGGGGACGCGCGCTGTCGCGGCAACGCTGGTCATTGCTTGGCCTCCTGAGCAGCCTGCTTCATCCAGGCGTCGTACTCCTCGGGCGTATGCACGAACACCTGCGCCCGCATGCGGTAGTGACCCAGCCCGCACAGCTGCGAGCAGCCCAGCTCGAACGTGCCGGGGACGGTCGGCTGGAACCAGGCCTTGATCTCCATGCCCGGCACGACGTCCTGCCGTACGCGGAACTGCGGTACATAGAAGGAGTGGATCACGTCTTCCGACGACAGGTGGACGACGATCGGCCGGCCGACGGGCAGGTGCAGCTGGTTCCGGACGGTGAAGTCGTCCGTGGTGCCGAGCTGCCCGTCGGCGCCGGGATACGTCACCTGCCACTCGAATTGTTTGGCGTGGATCGCGATCGGGTAGGCGTTCGCCGGCACGCTGTTGCGGCCTTTGATCTGCACCCAATAGTGGTTCGACACGAGGCCCAGCGCCACCATGGTCACCGCCGGGATCGTGGTCCAGATCACCTCCGCGCGCGTATTGCCGTGCGTGTAGAAGGCCTTCCGCCCGGGCCCCCGGTATTTCACGATGAACCAGATGAGCCCCGCCTCGACGAGCACGAACGCGATCCCCGTGATGATGAGAATCGCGATGAACAGCCCGTCGATCGGCCCCGCGAACGTCGAACCCTGCTGCGGCAGCCACCAATGCATGGCGCGGCCTCCTGTCGTTCAGTTCACTTCGCTGCGAACGTGAAGTCCTGCGGCTTCGTCTCGGTGCCGGCCACGGTCACGCTGGCCGTCTGGGTCCCGTACTTCTCCTGCCACGCCTCGATCGTGTACGTCCCGGGCGGCAGCCCCTTGATCGAGAACCCCCCGTCGGTGCCGCTCACCGCGTAGAACGCGTGCGGCAAGACTCCGAGCCACGCGTGCATCCAGCCGTGCACGTTGCACTCGAGCGGCACCATCACTTCTGCGGCGGTGAACGTGCGGGTCGACGTCATGGTGGTCGGCTGGCTGATGTTGAACGGGCGGTTCTTCGTTCCTTTCGCCTTGATGTTGTGCAGGATGCCGTCGGAGTTCTTGATCTCGAGCGGCTGGCCCACCATGATGCCCAGCACATGGGGATGGTAGCGACATCCGTCCTGATCGAGCGTGACGGCTCCGGCGGGCGCCGTGGCCTTGTAGCTCTCCGCCAGGCCGGACTTCACGTAGACGAAGACGTTCGCGAGCGTGCCGTTCGGATTGACGACGACGGTCTCCTCGGTGGGCGGCGCTTGATACTTCGCCTTGCACTTCGGCTCCTCGCTCATGTCGATCTTGGGGTTCGCCGGCTTGGTCCCGGTGAACTTGATCTTCCCGGCGATCGTCGCGCCTCCCTGCCGAGCGGCCGGACGCTCCCGGGCGCTCGCCATCACGAACACACCGCACACCACAGCCAGCATCGCGCGTCTCATTGTCCCTCCATAAGGAAGCCGCCCATCACGCCTGGCGCCGTTGGGCCCTTCGCACCACCACTATACCCAAACCCAGCGTGAGGAGCATGGCGACCACCGGCGTTACGAATACCCGCGGTGGCGTGGGTTGGTCGAGGGCGAGAAAGTACCAGGTGCTCACGGCCAGCCGGGTGCCGTGCTCCCCGCTGGATCCATCCCAGGCGAAGAACGCCATCGGAATGGCCCGGCCGGCTGCGAACTGAAGTTCGTTGGCGGTGTCGGGGGTCGCAAGGGAGCGTGTGAAGACGACGCGCCATTCCCCGTGCTCGTAGCTCGTCTGGGCGGCCGGGGCACCCGGGAGAGTGTCGAATCGCTCGAGCCCGCGCGCCACCCCGGCCACCGCTCCCCCCGCTCCCCCCGCTCCCCCCGCGCTCGTCCAACGCCACTGGTAGACCGGATCGGTCTCGCCCCCCATCAGGAAGTAAGGCCGCTCCATCCCATCGGGAATCCGCCGCGGGAACTGCACCGCCAGCTGGTCGGGCCAGGGACCCGCCGTGCCGGCGCCCGAGTCGTCGCTGGCTACGGTCTCGACCACTCGCCGCTCGAAGCCGAGCCACGTCGTGTCGGGACTGTGTGACCGGTCGTCCCAGCTCACGCGCACCGCCACGGCTTTCCCGTCGTGCACCGCCTGCACCCACACGCCGGAGACCGCCGGCCCGAACCAGCGGGACTTCCGGATCACCTGACCGACGAGCGGGAACCAGTACCGCTCCACGCGCGCCCACACGGAGTCGTCCGGCGCCGCGGGCAGCGCTGCCGCGAGCCGCGGCGCGTGGATCACGTCGCGCACCTCGGGCGTCCGAGCCGGCGACAGGCTGCGCACGTATTGCGCCAGCCGCCACAGCTGCTCGTCGGTCAGGAACTTCTGGTCGATCAGGTCGGAGAACGACGGCATCGGCGTGCCGTCGAGGCCGGTGCGCAGGCGACGGTAGATGTCAGCGCTGCTCGCGCCGCCCCGAAACCGCCAGCTCTGGTGGAGGTCCGCGGCGAAGATCGGGAATCCCGCGTCGTCTTTGAGCGTGGGCGCCGAGGGCCCGTCGCCCCGGCCCTGATCGCCGTGACACTTGCGGCACCCGATCGAGTCGTAAAACTGTCGCCCGACCTTGAGCGCCTCGGCACTCGTCCCGCCTCCCGGCTCGCTCCCGAACTTGAGCGCCACAACGTGCTGGCTCGTGTCGGCGAAGAACGACGAAAACGTCTTCAAGTACGCCATTACGTCGCGCCGCTCGGCGTCCGAGAGCCGCCCTTTCCACGCCGGCATCGCGCTGCCCGGCAGCCCCTCGTCGATGGCGCGCACCAGGTCGGCGTCGGTGGGCAGCTGCCCGCTCGCGGTCGTGCGGATCTTGTAAAGCGCGCCGGTGAAGTTGCGCGGGCGCGGCAGCATGTACGCCGCCGCCGGCCCGTCGCCCGCGCCGGTCTCGCCGTGGCAGCCGAGGCACCACTTCCCGTAGACCACCTTACCATGCGTCGTATCCTGCACCGGGAGACGGGAGGCGGGAGACGGGATCATCACGGTGAGCACGACAGCGGCGCAGACGTCAATCATGTCCGCCTCCCGTCTCCCGACTCCCGCCTCCCGGTACGGTCTTCTCCCAAGTTCTTGGCTTCCATCCCGTCTGATCGTACAGGAACAAGATCACCGACCAGATCTCCCGCTCGGTGAGAAAGTCCTCCCAGCGCGGCATCGCCGAGTTCCACGGCGTGCCCTCGCGCGGCAAACCGGGACCGCCTTTCACGACCCGCCAGAACACGAAGCTCTCGGTGAGCTGGGCGATCGTGCCGTTGTCCTGGAAATTCGCCGGCAGGGGATTGAAGCCCGGGGCGTAGTGCCCCTGGCCGTCCAGATGGTCGCCGTGGCAGGGCAGGCAGTTCTGGTAGTAGATCCGCTTGCCCTCCGCCGTGTACGCTGCGATGGACTCCGGGTGCTGGCGCAGCGGATTGTCGAGCCCCGTGAGCGTGATCGTCTTCCCACGGAACGTGATCTCGCTGGGCGGCGCGGGGTGGATCGAGCGCAGATTCGGCGGCGCGGCCACGGTCGTCCGCACCTGCCCGTACGCGACGAGCCCCACCAGGGCCGGGACGGCGACGAGCAGCCCCGCGCGCACCGGCCGGAGGCGGGGCTCGACCAGCGCGGCGTGGATCGGCTCCCGGAAGCGGGTCCACCGCTCCTCGTTGTCGCTCACGTAGATCAGGACGCCGACGAGCACCGTCGTCATGTACTGCAGCACTACGCTCTGCGGCACCAGCGCGCTCCCCGGGAGGAGCGGCACGAGGTACACGATCAGTACGTACGCCGCCACGAGCAGCGCCACGGCCTGCCAAAACGGATGGTCGGCGAAGCGGCGCCAGTTCATTTGTGCGCCGCCAGGTATTGGACGAGCGCTTCGAGCTGCGCCGCGTTCATCATCGTGCCGAATGTCTTGGGCATGATGCCGGCGAGCTTCTCGTAGCCCTTCGCGATCGACGACGTCGGGTCGAGGATCTTCCGGCGGATCGATTCCGCGGTGCGGCGTGAGCCCACGTGCGTCAAGTCCGGAGCGATCACCTGCCCTTGACCGTCGAGCTTGTGGCACGCGAGACAGCCCGCGGCCTGGATGATCGCCTTGGGGTCCGTGCTGCTCCCGGCAAAGCTCCCGCCTCCCGCACTCGAGCCTCCCGGCGGGGCCGGCTTCGATTTCGCGATATCGTCCCCCGTGACATCCACCGTGCCGCCCTGCGACTCGAGGAACGCGATCACCGCCCAGACCTGCTCGGGCGAGAGCTGCTTCGTCATCACCGGCATGATCGGTTGGTAGCCCGGGACGACATATGCGGTGGGGTTGTCGAGTGACTCGAACAGGTAGTCTTTGCAGCTCTTCCCGGGCTCGCGCTTGCCGCACCGCACGCCGATCGGCCCCGTTCCCTTCTCGTCGGTGAGGAGATTCGGCGCGCGTGTGCCGAGCCCGTGGCAGGTCGTGCAGCCGCCGATTCCGTTGAACACCTTGTCTCCCGCGGCCACAAGCTGTTCGGGGGTCACGTTGGACCCGAGCGTCAGCGTCTGCGGCACCTCGGACTGGACCTGCGGGATCTCGTTGGCGATCAGGGTATAGACCGCCAGCGTCCCCAGCACGACACCGACGATCTTGAGGTTAGTGACCCACATCCCGGGCCTTCCCCACTCCCGCGTCTCCCGCGCCGGGTGCGACGAACGTCGATTTCTCGGCCAATCCGCCGATCCAGAACACGAACGCCACCAGACACAGGAAGATCAGCACGCACAGGCTGATCATTTTGGAGGCGTAGCCGAGTGCCGGGGTGGCCGCGTACTTGCTCGTGTCCTGCATCACCTGCCAAACATGCCAGTACTGGCGGATCCCCGAGCGCGCGAACCCCATCAGCCCCATGAGCCACGTGAAGGTCACGGCGAGGATGAACAGGGCGTATTGCGAGCGGGGCGGCATCTGGCCCCAGCGGATCGCCCCGAGCGACTGCGCACCCCGGGCCATGAGGATATCGATCACCGTGACGCCCACGATGCAGGCGAGCACGGCGAGCACCTGATAGACGCTGAAACCGATCCGGACGATCGCCTCGACGAAATAGCCGCGGATGCCGTAGAACAGCACGATCCCGGCCGCGATCGCGAACATGGCGGCCTGGATGATCGTCCCGGTCCTGGCCCACGGTACCACCGGCCGTGTGTTGGCGCGGCGGTACAGGAGAAACGACAGGAACGTCGTGAGAATCATCAGGTTCACGGCGGTATTCTTCGCACTCATGACGCCGAGGGCGCCGAGCAGGGGGTGGTGCGAGCCGCCCATCGCCGCGAGCTCCTTCGAGTCGGCGATCATGGTGTGCGGCGTGCCCCACACGATCGCGCCCAGGACGAGAACGACGAGCAGCCACTTGGTGTACGGCCGGAACCGCTCCGCGCCGGGGATGCGGCCCATGCCGATCCACAGGTAGTAGTTCCCCGTCAGGAACAGCACCGCGATGAGGAACGCCTGGATCACCCACAGCCAGCTCATGAAGCCGCCCATCATGGTGATGCCCATCGACTGGTCGTACTGATAGATCTCGCGTCCCAGCCAGTAGCCCGCGAACGGCAGCACGATGAGCGCCGACATCGCGATGAAGTTCCCGACGTAGCCCATCCAGTCGTAGTGGGCGCGCTCCTCGTCGGTGCGGGCGGCGAGGAAGCGATAGCTCGCGTACGCGCCCACGATCGCGCCGCCGAACACCACGTTCGCGATCACCCGGTGCACGTTGATCGGCATCCAGGTCGCGTTGGCGATCGCGTGCCACAGCTTGATCGTGGTCGGATCGGTCGTCGCCGTAATGTCGCGCGGCGGTGACATCATGTAGGTGAGCCACGAGTTTGCGATGAACATCACGACCGTGCCCCAGACGTTCAGGAGGATCCCCAGCGTCCAGTGACCGACCTTAGCCCGTCCTTTCTTCCAGCGGTCCCAGCCGTAGTAGTAGAGATACAGCGTGAACGACTCGATGAAGAACAGCGCGGCATACACCCACATCGACGGTGCGAAGATCGCCGTCAGGTACGCCCAGAATCGGGGATACAGCGTCGACAGGCCGAACACCAGCATGGCGCCCCAGATCGCAGTCGCGCTGTACGCCACGAGCAGCAGGCGCGTGAACTCCTTGCTCAGGCGGTCGTAGCGCTCGTCGCCGCCGAAGATGCCGATCGCCTCCGTCACGACCGCGAACATCGGCACTCCCAACACGAACGCCGCGAACATCAGATGCACCTCGGCCGTGATCCACACGAACGCCCGCGCGCCGATGACGGGGAATTCGCCATACGCGTGACTCGTGTCGGCCGCGGCCTGCAGTAAGAGCGCGACGTCAGACATCAGACGTCAGTCACGAAGAAGGGCCGTTTCTTGGAAAAGTCGATCGGCATGGCGCCCCGCACCTCGGCGAGCAGCTCGGGGGTGATCTCGCTTCGCCCCTGCCGCCGCGCCCAGTCTTCCACCCGCTGCATCACCACGCCCCGGACGAACGACGGGATACGCGCGACGCGCTCCCGCGCAGCCGGACTCCACCTGAGTGCCGGGCGGAAGTCCGCGCCGTAGGTCACCTCGCGCACCGCCTCGATCACGGCCGCGCTCCCCCCGGGGGCCGGCTCGTACGCACACGACGGATCGGCCGCGAGCACGTCCCCCTCGAGCGCCAAGGCCCGCGCCCGGCAGCCACCGCACAGCTTACGGTATTCGCACGCGCCGCATTTGCCTCCCAGCGTGCCTTCCCGCAGCTGCCGGAGCAGCGGCGCCGACCGCCAGATCTCGGCGAAGCCGTGGGTTTGCAGGTCGCCCGCCACCTCCGGCATGTAGGGGCAGGGCGTCAGCTTCCCATCGGGCGTGATGCGGCAGTACTGGGTCCCGCACGGGCATCGGGTTTCGTAGTTCAGAACGGGGGACTCGGGATCACTCTGGTGGACGTGCCGCATGAAGTGCGGTGCGCACTTGGCGCGCACCAGCATCCGGCCGCGGTACTCCCGCTGCCAGCGCGCCAGATCGGCGAGCACGGCCTCGTAGTCCGCCGGCGCCAGGTCGGTGAGCGCCGCCCCGCGTCCCGTCGAGACGAGGAAGTAACAGTTGAAGGAGACGGCTCCCTGCCGGGCCGCCCATTCGATCAGCGTCTCGAGCTCGGCGCGGTTGCCTTTGGTGACCGTGGTCTGGATGATGAAATCGAGCCGCTGCCGGGTGAGCCGCGCCACCGCGCGTTGCGTGTCCGCGAGCGAGCCGCGGCCGTGCCGGAAGTTGTCGTGATAGGCGGGGCGGAGCGAATCGACGCTCACCGCGACGCCGCGCACGCCCGCGGCTTTGAGCCCCGCGATCCGCTCGTCCGAGAGCAGCGTCCCGTTCGTGCCCACGACCACCGTGGCGCCCTTCTCGGAGGCATAGCGCGCGATCTGGGTCAGGTCCTGGCGCAACAGCGGCTCGCCGCCCGAGAGGATCAGCATCGGGGTGGGGCTCACCGCGAGCACCTGGTCGACGATGTCGAGGCACGCCGCCGTGTCGAGCTCCCCGGCGGCCGTCTCGCGCGGGCCCGCCGCGATGTAGCAGTGGGCGCACTCCAGATTGCAGCGCCGCGTCAGGTTCCACGCCACGACGTGGGGGACGTAGTTCACTGGAGCAGCTTCTCGACCGCCTGCTTCGCCTCGTCGGGCGTCGTGCCTTTGAAGTCGACCGGGCACTTACCCATCTTCTCCTCGATGTCGCGGATCGGGCAGCGCGTGATCCCCTGCGCCTTCGCCTCCTCGATGAACGCCCGCATCTCGGGGGAAAGCCCGTCCGTTCCCTCCGCCTCCGCACGGATCTGCTTCGCGCGCAGCTCGGTGAACATCACCATCATCGTCTCGACGTCGAACTCGTCGGCGGCGATCATCGCCTGCTTGTTGTCGTCCATCACGGGCGTCGTGACGCGCCAGATGCCGTGGCCGCGGGCGAACCGCTCGACCGTGTTGCGGGCCAGTGGGCGGGCGATGAGCGGTACGAGCTGCAGGCGCGACCACGCTTCTTCCGTCCAGACGATGGGATCGGCGGCGACCCGGGGACGCGTGCTCACCGCTCCGGTCACCGGACAGCGGACCTCGACGTCAGGGGTCAGGGGCTGCGGGTCGGCGTCGTGCCCCAGGACCTTCGTCGCCTTCATCTGCTCCTGCGCCTTGACCTCGGCGAGCGCGATCTCTTCCGCCGTGCCGATCCCCATGATCAGCTGCATGTGCGTGGGAAGAAGCTTCCGGATCGCTTCGTCGAGCCATTTGTTCGTGACGGTCGCCGCTTCGCCGTGGGTCTGCTCGAGCACATACTCCTCGACCGCGCGGCGCGCGATTCCCTGAGCGAACGGCGGGACGCGCAGGATCCGCACCTCGGCTTCCGGCGCCCAGGGGAGGCCCGCCACGCCGTCTTCCTCGATCCAGGGAATGTCTTCGGGGCGGATGCCCACGGTCCCCGCCAGGAGCACGTTGCACGGCGCCAGCCGCAAGAGGTTTTCCGCCTGGCTGCCGATCTGGGTGCCTTCGATGCGGTGCGCCCCGTGACGGGCCAGCACCAGCAGCGACGGTTTGACCTCCTCGGCCCACTGCATGATCACCTGGAACGGTTTGCCGATGAGGATCTGCGTCGTGAGCGGGACGTCGGGAAACTCGCGGGCCATCACTTGGGCGCGCTTCAGGTTCGCCTGGCAGAGCTTCAGCAGTCCCTTGTCGATGATGTTGTTGTGCAGCTCCTCCTGCTCCTCGAACTTGAAGACCTTCGAGGCCTGATACGACAGCACGTCCTTGATGTTGTGGAACACGACGTGGTGATACTCCACGTCGAACGCGCTGCACACGTACAGCGACCCGCCGAACGCCTGCGCCAGCTCGAGCGCCCCGCGCATCGCCTTGTAGCCGTACGACGAGCCGTCCACGCACACCAAAAAGCGGCCGCCCGCGAACGGGCGCTCGTCGCGCACGATCAGCACGTCCTTGTCCACGCCGCGGAGCACCCGCGCGACCACCCCGCCGAGCTGCGAGTACGGCTGGCGACCCAGCCCGTGCGCTCCGATGGCGAGCACGTCGTACCGCCGTCCGGAGGAGCCGACGAGCCGGGCGGCGGCGTCTTCGTCCTCCGCCACGAGCCGGCCGTTCTCGCCGACCCGCACATCGCTGCGCACGCGCTCCCCGCCGTCGTACCCCGCGGCGCGGTTCGGATCGAAGCCGATCAGACCCGGCAGCCGGCCCGCGCCCTGGTTCACCTCGTTCACGATTTCTTCGTAGTTGATGCCTTCGAGCAGCTGGCGCGTGAGCGGCACGCCCGCCGCCTCGCAGCGCTTCCCCAGCTGATCGAGAAAGCTGTCAGCTATCAGTTGAAGGCCTTTCTCAATCAATTTGTCGTGGATCTTGCGTTGCTTCTTGATCTCTTCCGGAGTCTGGAACTGGGCGGGGAGGCCGGTCTCAAGCTGCCGAAAGCGGACGTCGTGGAGGCGGGCGGCGTACACGTGGTTGCCGGTGATGCGACCGCCGGCCTTGCTGCACAGCTCGATCGCCCGGTCGACCGCCCAATCCGAATGCTGGGAGTTGTCGACGGGGACGAAGATCTCGCGGTACACCGACACCTCCCTCTGAGAGCGGGGCGAGTATGTGAGCCGCTAAACAGGCTGTCAAGTAAGCAGGGAGCAGAAGATGCAACGGCTAGCCTGGCACCACTTGTCTACCATCCGCGTCCCAAACGGTGATGGCATCCACGGGGCACGCGTCGCAGGCGCGCAGTAACCGCTCGCGCTCGACCGCCTCCGGATTCACAAACACCGCCAGGCTCAGGTCGTCCAGTTTGAAACCCTCGGGCGCCTCCTTCACGCAGTCCCCGAACCCCACGCACTGATCCCGGTCGATCACCACGCGCAGGCCGTGGACCATCCGCTCGTCGAGGGCACTCACATCTCTTCGAGTCCGAGCTCGCTCCGCGCCGTATCCATCACCGCCGGCGTGATCTCCCCGATGCCGCGGTCCTTCGCGTATTCGCCATAGATCCGCTTCACCATGCCGCGCACGAACCCAGGGACCCGGGACAAGCGCTCCTGGGCCTCGGCCGACCAGATGGCACTTCTCCCTTCTCCCGTCTCCCGGCCGTCGTCGAACGCGTCGTCCCGTCCCGTCGCCACCATCCCCCGCACCATTTCGAGCGGTTGGGGCGGCAGCGTCGTCCCCCCGATCTTCACGCCCAGCGACGCGACGAGCTGAGTTTCCATCGGGTTCGTCAACAACGCGACCGCCCGGCCGCAGCGCGGACAGCGGAAAGCGGCGGCGAGCGTGCCGTCGCCCGGGAGCTGCCGCTCCTCGAATGCCATTTGGCGGTCGCACTCGACGCAGAGAAATTTCACAGATCGTGTCCCCACTGATCCCAGGCTGAAGCCTGGGCTCGGCGAGAAGCTGCCCTTAAGGGCAGTGCTGTGCCGAGCGCACGCTTCAGCGTGTGGACCCTCACGACGCACCTCCCACGCGTCCTGCCAGCGCGTCCCACACTTCCGGTCCGGGATGCCAGGGAATGCGTCCGAGGAGCGGGATACCGAACTCCCGGGCCAGCGTGTCGCCCGCGTCCCCCATATACGGCCCGCCCGTCATGTTCTCGATGACTCCGAGGCACGGCGCGCCGCGGTCGCGCGCCGCGTGCAAGGCACGGCGCACGGCATCTTCGGACTGCGGAGTCGGGATAGTGACGGCGACGACGGGTGGCGGCTCGGGCAGGAGCTCTGCGAGCTCGGCGAACCGCTGCACTCCGGGCGGCAGATCGACGAGCAGCACGTCCAGCCGGCCCCACGCGACGTCCGCTAGGAACTCCCGCAACGCCGCGGCCTCGAGCGTGCCGCGCCACACGAAGCTCTCGGCCTCGGGGCCACGGAACGCGAGCGGACGGCCGTCCTCGAGCAGTAGCGCCATCGAGAAACATCGGACGCCCTCCGGGCTCACCGCAGGCTCGATGGCCCCGTCGTGCAACATGCAACTGGCAACGGGGAGGCCGAGCAGTTGGGGAGCGGTAGGGCCGTTCAGGTCCGCGTCGAGCACGCCCACCGCCCGCCCCGCCCGGGCCAGGGCGACGGCGAGGCGAGTCGTCACGAAGCTCTTGCCCACACCCCCTTTACCGCTCATCACCGCGACCACCCGAGCGACCGTCGCGAGCCGCTCGGCCACGCGCCGCCGTTGAGCCCCGATCTGGTCGGGCAAGCCGGACCGGTCGGGTTCCGTCAGGTCGTGGTAGGTGCGGATATTGAGCGGCACAGGAGAATACTAGAGGGCGAGACGGGTAGACGGCTAGACGGGTAGGCTCGGAGCCAAACAGCCTGGCACTTTCTACCCGTCTAACCGTCTAGCCGTCTACCCGTCTAGATTTCTACTCGTATGCTCGCCGAACTCAAAGACAAGCTGCAGGCCGAGGTCGAGCGCCTGAACCACGAGATCAACTTCGTTCTTCCGAAGGAGATCGAGAAGGCGCGCGCGCACGGCGACCTGCGGGAGAACTCGGAATACAAGGCGGCGCTCGAGCGACAGCAGTTCGCTCAGGCGCGCGCGTCGCACCTGCGGCTGCGTCTCTCCAAGCTCTCGGGCGTGAAGGAGGACGACATCCCGCGTGACCGCGTCGGGTTCGGCTCGCGGGTCACGGTGCAGGATCTCGACACGAAGAAGCGCGAGACGTACGCCCTCACGCTCGGCGAGTTCATCGAGGGCGACGACGACTCCGCGGAGGTGCCCGTCTCCATGGCCTCTCCGCTCGGCAAGGCGCTGCTGGGCGGCAAGGTCGGTCAGACGGTGGCGATCACGCTGCCGCTGGGGAAGCGGCGCCTCAAGATCGTCGAGCTCGAGACGGTGCACGAGCTCGCGGAGAAGAAAGTCTAGATCAGCCGGTGGAACACCATCGGACCGCGCGGCTCGGCCGAGCCTGCCCGCGGCTCGATGCTCATCGCGGCTCCCATCACCTGTGCATGATCTGTCGGCATCTCGAGCGCCATGACCATGGGACGGTCCTGGTCCATGGGCATGATCGCCGCGGTCTTCATCCCCTTGTCCGTGATAAACCACAGCTGATACGCCTGGTCGGGCTCGTTCGGCGCGAGCCCGTCGCAGCGCACCAGCCAGCGATGGTGCGCATCGTCGGCGAAGATGGTGACCGCGCCGAGCCGGCCTCCAGTCGACACCGGCACCTGCACCAGCCGCGTCGCCGTCCCGTGAATGAAGGTGTTCACGGTGTCCTGAAGCGCCGCGAGGCGCGCCGACAGGGTATCCCGCTCCGCGCTCAAGGCGCGGATCGTGCGCGAGGCCCAGTAGGCGCTCCCTCCCCCGGCGAGGATCACCAGGAGCGCCGCCGCTGCGAGCGGCGCGATCCAGCGCCGCCGCTCGAGCGCGCGCCCCAGGACCCGCGCCTTGAGCTCGGGGTGCGGGCTTCTCGGATGCACCGCCATGCCCAGCCAGTCCGTCATGACAACCAGTCCTTCAAGTGGTCGAGCGTCGCGCTCAGCTTCTGATGCGCGATCCGTAAGCGCGTCTTCACCGTGCCGAGCGGCTGGTCGAGCCGCCGCGCGATCTCGCTGTGCGTCAGCCCTTCGAAATACGCCAGCAGCACGACACGCCGCTGTTCCTCGGGCAGTGCCGCGAGCGCCGCATGCACTTCGCGATGCAAGGGCCACCCCGGCACCGACGATTCGTCGGGGCCCGTGGGGGCGTCGACATCCTGGCCCACACCGTACGCCTGCTCCCACCGCTCGGCCTTACGCCACCACCGCCGGCGCCGCCGCAATGCGTCCAACGCGCGGTTCCGGGCGATGGCGAGAATCCACGGCACGAGCGGGCCGCGTCGTGCATCGTGCCTGTGGACGTGACGCCACACCTGCGCGAACACGTCGCCCGCAACCTCCTCCGCCTCAGCCTCATCGTGCAGAATGCGGCACGCGAGGCCGAGCACCCACGGAGCCAGTAGATCGTACAGCTCGCCCAGCGCCTGCTCGTCCCGCGCCTTCAAGCGCCGCAGCAGCGTTCGCTCTGCCTCTAGACTAAGACGTTTTGGCTGGGTCACTTAGATTTTCGTTAGATTGCGTCGTTAGATTTGCATTGTAGCACCGTTCGGGGGTCAGTCCAGCCCCATGTCCCGTTGCGTGAGGTGTCGGTACCCATGCCCGCTACCCGGTTGTCCGCTGCCGCCATCTGTACGCTGTTGTGGTTCGGGGCCGCTGCGGGGGCGACCGCCCAGGACCACGATCCGGACGCGAAGATCGCCGGCGGCGGCACGCTCCCCACGGGGTGGCACGCCAGGACCGACAAGAACCGGCCGCTCGCCGACGCGAAGATTCAGACGATGGGCACCGGCCTGCACGCGACGCTCGGACCCGCCGTCATCTTGTGGCGGGACCGCGACCTGGGCGCAGGCAACTACCGAGTCGTCGCGACGTTCGCCCAGACCGCGAATCCGCGTCACCCGGAGGGGTACGGTCTGTTCGTCGGCGGCAGCCATCTCGCGGACGCGCAGAACCGCTACACGTATTTCCTGGTGCGGGCCGACGGCAAGTTCCTGGTGAAACGGCGCGTCGCGGGTGACTCGACCGCCGCGGTGACGCCCAACTGGACCGACAACGACGCGGTCGTGAAGGCCGACTCGGCGGGCAAGGCCGTGAACGAGCTGAGCATCACAGTGCGCGGTGGCAAGGTCAGCTTCCAGGTGAACGGCAAGGACGTGTACTCCGCGGACGCCTCCGGACTCGACACCAAGGGCATCGTGGGCTATCGCGTGAATCACAATCTCGACGTACACTTGAGCCCGCTAGCAATCCATAAGCTGTAGGGGGGGTCGCATGGTCAGTAGCACCGTGGATGAATCCGAACGCTTCTCGTTTGAAGCGTTCACGCGTCATCCGTTCTTCACCGAGGTCAACCGCTGGATCGTGGAGCGCGTGATCTGCCCCGGACGACGCAAGATCGTCGACTTGGGGTGCGGGCCGGGGGCGGTGACGAAGTTGATCCTGGAACGGCTGGACGACGCCCGCAACACGGTGGTGATCGGGATCGACCCGTCGCCGTCCGCGCTCGCCAAAGCCCGGGCGGCGATTCACTCCAAAGTCGTTGAGTTCATGCAGGGGAGCGCGGAGTGGGTGTCGCGTCTCGTGTCGTCGGCCGACGCCGTCGTATTCCTCAACGCGATCCATCTCGTCCCGGACAAAGCGCAGGTCATGGCGGAGATTCGCAAAGTCTTGAACAAGGGCGGCGTGTTCGCATTCAACACGACGTTCTTCAACGGCGCCTACGTGGAGGGGACGTCGGGTTTCTGGCGGCGCTGGGTCGTGCGGGCGGTGCAGGTGCTGCGGGAGCGTGGCCTCAACGTGCAGCACACCGCGACCGCGGTGGCGCGCCAGTTCCTTTCCGCCGATGAGTACTCCGACCTGTGCGTCCGCGCCGGCTTTTCGCGCCCCTCGGTCGAGCTCGTGCGAATCGAGATGACGCCGGAGAGCATCGCGGACATTGGACGCTTCTCCCTCTTCATCGAGGGCGCGCTGCCGGGGGTGCCGCTCGAAGAAGGCTCGAAAGCGCTGCAGGAGGGCCTGCGGCGCGCCATGGATGAAACGGGCTTCCAGAGCGTGCCGCGCAACTGGCTCGAGTGCGTGGCGACCGCGGTGTGACTATTGCAAGACAAACGTGAGACGGCCGTGAGCGGCGCGTAGCGCCTCCTCGACCGCCTCCGGCGTTTCACCCCGCGCAAAAATGAACCCCGGGTAGCGGGACCCCTCAGGCCAGGGCACGAGCGCCTCTCCCGGGTGCGCCGTGATCGACACATCTTCGACCAGCGGCACCGCCCGCGCCTCGACGATCCCCCGCACCTCGCGCAAGACACCCTCTCCCGGTACTGGAATCATCATGACGCCGGCGGCGTACTGCTCCCGCTCGAGCGACGGGATCGGCAGACCAACCGCGTGACGGATGATTAATTCCTCGAGCGACGCCCACCCCTTCCCGCTTCCCCCTTCCCCGGCCGTAAACCGCAGCACGGCGCTACACCTGCCGCCGATGGAGCGCGCCGCGAGCTCGATTAGCCACGGCCCGCGCGCGTTGTAGCGCAGCTCGGCGTGGATCGGTCCCTCCCGCACGCCCAGCGCCGCCACCGCCGTCTCCCCGCATCGGGCGAGCGCCCGCTGGGCCGGGTCCGGCAGGCGGGACGGCGTCACGTACATGGTTTCCTCGAAGAACGGGCCGTCCAGGGGGTCGGGTTTGTCGAACAGGCCGAGCACCTCGAGCCGCCCGTCGATGACGAGTCCCTCGAGCGCGACTTCCGGCCCCGGGACGAAGTCCTCAACCAGGAACCGGCGCGCCCAATCGCCGCACGCTGCCACGTCGGGCTGCTCGAGCACGCGCCGCAGCCGGTCGAATGCCGCGACGAACCCCGCTGGGTCGTCGGCGCGAATCACGCCGCGCGAGGCGGCGAGCCGCAGCGGCTTCAGCACGCAGGGGTAGTGCACACGCGCCGCGACCGCCCGCACGTCCTCGTCAAGTCCGTGGAGCTCGAACCGCGGCACCGGCACGCCGTGGCCGGCAAGCTCGCGCCGCTGGACGTGCTTGTCGCGCGCGGCGAGCGCGGCCGCCGGCGGATTGCCCCGGAGCCCCAGTCGTCCGGCGATCGCCGCGGCCACCACGGCGCCATCGTCATCCACGCCGATGACCCCGGCGACCGGATGGCGTCGGGCGAATTCGGCCGCCTGCTGCGCCGCTCGCTCCGGGTCGGAGAAGTCGAGCGTCACGAGTCTGTCGGGTTGGGCCTGCTCGAACGTGCTGGGGAGCTCGGACGCGACGGTCAACTCGACGCCCAGCCGGCGCGCCGCCTCCACGAACGCCGTGGCCCGGTACGTGGCGGTCGGAAGGAGCAGCAGCAGCCGGGGCTTGGAGGGGCCCGGCATTGCCGTGCCCTTACTTTTTGGCGGCGGCGAAGTAGGGGTTGGCGCCCGCGGTGTGATCGGTGATGTCGACGATCCCTTTGACCTCTGGAACGGCCTGCTGCAGCATCGCCTCGATGCCCTGCCGCAAGGTCACGTCCGCCATGCCGCACCCCTGACACCCGCCGGCCATCCGGAGCATGACGACCGCGTCCTGCACGTCGATCAGCTCCACCCGTCCGCCGTGCCGGGCGACCATCGGATTGACCTGAGCCTCGAACAGCTCGGCAACCCGGTCGTACAACGTGTCGTCGTCCACACCGCCCGCCGCGACCGGCGCCGCCGGCTTCGGCGCCACGGCCGGTCGAGCGCCCGCGAGTGCGGCCCGGATCGCCCCGCCCACCGACTTGCCGACCACCTGCCACGGCGCCGCGCCGCGCTTGACCACGGTGACGAGATTGCCGGACACGATGACCTCCGACACGTCGGCCCCGGGAATCGCGAAAATCGCCTCGACCAGCGGCGAGCCGTTCGCTTCTTCCGGCGACACGAACCGCCGCACGCCGCCCTCGTGTACCGGCTCGCTCACCAGAAACTTGCAGCGGGCAGTATCGATGGGCTCGGCGGTGATGCGGATTTCGGCGCTGCTCATAAGCGAAGTATGCCGTCGCCGCCGTGAGTGGTCAACGGGCCCGGCGGCGACCCGCGTCGATTCATCCGCCCGCGGGCGCCGAGGCGGGCGCCGGGACCGGCCGCAGCTGCCGCGCCGCCTGCACCATGTTGCGCAGCGCGGCGAGCGTCTCGTCCCAGCCCCGCGTCTTCAGGCCGCAGTCGGGGTTCACCCAGATCTGGCGGTCGTGCAGCACGGCCTGCATGCGCTGCAACGCGGCGACGATCTCGGCCGCGCTCGGCACGCGCGGCGAGTGGATGTCGTACACCCCGGGGCCGATCTCGTTGGGATACTTGTATTCCCGGAACCCGTCCAGCAGCTCGGAGCCCGAACGCGCGCTCTCGATCGAGATCACGTCCGCGTCCATCTTCTCGATCACGCGGATGACGTCGTTGAATTCGCTGTAGCACATGTGCGTGTGGATCTGGGTCGCGTCCGACACGCTGCTCGTCGCGAGCCGGAACGCGTTCACCGCCCAGTCGAGGTACGCCGGCCATTCCGCCCGCTTGAGCGGCAGGCCCTCCCGTAACGCCGGCTCGTCGATCTGGATCACGCGGATCCCGGCCGCTTCGAGATCCTTCACCTCGTCGCGGATCGCCAACGCCAGCTGCTTCGCGGTCTCGGCGCGCGGCTGGTCGTCGCGCACGAACGACCACTGCAGGATGGTCACCGGGCCGGTGAGCATTCCCTTCACGGGCTTCGCGGTCCGCGACTGCGCATACGTGCTCCAGCGGACGGTCATCGGCTTGGGGCGCGACACGTCGCCATAGATGAGCGGCGGCTTCACGTACCGCGTGCCGTACGACTGCACCCAGCCGTGCTCCGTGAACGCGAACCCCTGGAGCTGCTCGCCGAAGTACTCGACCATGTCGTTACGCTCGAACTCCCCGTGCACTAGGACGTCGAGCCCCAAATCCTCCTGCAGCTTGAGGGTGCGCGCGATCTGTTCGGCGATGAACGCGTCGTATTCCTGCGGCGTCAGCTTGCCGTCGTGCAGTTGCTTCCGCGCCGCCCGCACTTCCGCCGTCTGAGGGAACGACCCGATCGTGGTCGTGGGGAAGAGCGGCAGGCGGAGCTGCTGCTTGCGCCGCGTCGCGTGGGGCGACGCGCGTCGCAGATCGCGATCGCCCACGGCGCCGGCGCGCTGCTTCACGGCCGGATCGTGGATCCGCCGCGACGAGCGGCGGCTGACGATCGCGCGCGCGTTCGCCTCGAGCTCTCCGGCCACGGCCTCGCGACCGTCGCGCACTGCCCGCGTCAACGTGACCACTTCGGCGAGCTTCTGCTTGGCGAACGCGAGCCAGCCCTTCAGGTCCGGGTCGAGCCGGCGCTCGAGATCGAGGTCGACCGGGACGTGTAGCAGCGAGCACGACGGCGCCACCCACAGCTCGTCCGCGCCGATCCGCTCGCGCCCGCGCTCGAGCAGTGCGAGCGCGGCCGCGAGATCGGCGCGCCACACGTTGCGGCCGTCGATCACGCCCAGCGACAGCACCCGACCCTTGGGCCACGCCTTAAGCAGCTGATCGAGCTGCCGCGGCGCCCGCACCAGATCGACGTGCAAACCAGCCACTGGCAGCTCCCGCGCCGTGGGCAAGCTGTCGTCGAGCCCTGCGAAATACGTCGCCACCAAGAGCTTCAGCTGCGGTGCGCGCTCGGCGAGGAAACGATACGCCCGGCCGTACGCCGCGAGCTCCTGCGGCGTGCGGTCGAGCGCGAGGGACGGCTCATCGAGCTGGACCCACGTCGCTCCGGCAGCGGCGAGCCGTGCCAGGACCTCGCCATAAACCGGTAACAGTGCATCGAGCAGCTCGAGACGGTCGAACGCTGCCGCCCGGGTCTTCCCGAGCAACAGAAACGTGACCGGACCGATCAGGACGGGCTTCGTGTGGAACCCGAGCGCCTTCGCCTCCTGGAACTCGTCGACCGGCTTGCTCGAGGCGAGGCGGAATGTCTGCCCGCGATCGAACTCGGGGACGATGTAGTGGTAGTTCGTGTCGAACCATTTCGTCATTTCCATGGCGGTGACGTCGCGCCCACCGGCCTGCACTCCCCGCGCCATCGCGAAGTAGGTGTCGAGGTCGACCGGACCGCCCGAAAGCCCGTACCGCGCCGGGACGGCGCCCGCCATCGCGCACGTGTCGAGCACGCGGTCGTAGTAGGAGAAATCGTTCGACGGAATGAGATCGAGGCCGGCGTCGCGCTGCAAGCGCCAGTGCGCGGCGCGCAGGGTGGCGCCTGTCCGCAGCAGGTCGGCGCGGGGGATTTTGCCGCTCCAATAGGCCTCAGTAGCGCGCTTCAGCTCGCGATTGGGACCAAGGGGCGGGAAACCGAGATTGTG
>Ga0209055_1000293_pt1 | contig 35963 bp, 32 predicted proteins | sample GraSoiAngelo_110_FD_185875 | JGI IMG/M metagenome (GOLD analysis project Ga0209055, IMG submission 185875) | Grasslands soil microbial communities from the Angelo Coastal Reserve, California, USA - 14_0903_12_30cm (SPAdes) (version 2) | ecosystem: Environmental > Terrestrial > Soil > Grasslands ... | reverse complement strand
GTGATCGACAACTTTGGCGCTGTCCTCAACCTCCGCAGTAGCGGCGCTCCGGGCTTGCCCAAGGCGATTGTCGCCTACCCGGGCGCGTCCGTGACGCTTGGCTCGGATGCAACTCCACAGCGCGCAATCCTTGCACCAGACGTGGTAGGCAAGCCCTGGACGGATTGGGTCATTGCCGGACTTACTCTTCGCGCCAACGATGCGGCGCTGGAGATGGTCGGGGCGCAGCGTTGGCGGGTAGTGGGCAACGACATTTCCTGCCCGAACGGCCACGGTGCCTCCGCCTGCGCTCACGGCGACACAGCCTTGTTCGTCAAGTTTCTCGGGAACAACGTGCATGACGCCGGCGCCAACCTGGTAGGCGGGATCGCCGAGCAGAAGCTTTACCACAGCGTGTATTTCTCCACCGACTCGAATCATGTCGAGGTCGGCTGGAACACCATCGTCCCCAACGGCGGCGGCTGCCGCGCCTTGCAGTTCCACTCCAGCCCCAACGGGGCGGGCACTGGCTTCAACCAGTTCGACCTCTCGGTCCACGACAACCTGATCCACGACGCTCGCTGCGACGGGATCAACTTCGCCACCGTGGACCCCAGCCAGGGCAAGGTCGAGGCTTACAACAACGTCATCTACCGGGCTGGCCTTGGTCCAGACCCTGGAGCGTCGGCCAACTATTCCTGCATCGCTGTCCTGGGAGGCACTAACGCTGGCCCGCTTCCGGGCCTCAGTGCCGCAGTGCAAATCTCCAACAACACTCTGTACGACTGCGGCGCGCGCCGGAGTCTGGACTCGGGAGGGATGACCACGGAAACAAATGGTGCCATCGCCGTAGCGATGAATAACAACATCCTCTCTTTGCTGACCGGTGAGACGTACTTCACTGCCTCCTCGAATGCGGCGCACGTCACCGGATCGAACAACCTGTTCTTTGGCGCCGCTGCCGGCCCGAAGTTCCTCACCGGCAACGTGAACGCCGACCCGAAGTTTGCGAATACCGGAACGTTGAACCTGCGGCTCGTCCCCGGCAGCCCGGCAATCGACGCCGGAATCACCTCCGGAATCAGCACCGACTTCGACGGTGTGGCGCGTCCGAAAGGGGCGGCCTTCGATATTGGCGCGTTTGAGTTCCCCGGAACGACCACGGCCCAGCAGCCGAACCCGCCGGCAAATCTTCGCGCTGTCACGGTCCGATAGCCGTGCACGCGGCCGCGCGTGGCTGGGTACTGATTCGCCGCCCTGCGTTGACGCCAGCATGGCGCCCACCCATAATCAAAAATTGCGGCGGGCTTCTGTTCGCGGTTTCATCACGCAGCCTGTAGAGCCGCAACTCCCGCTGGAGGCGCGACCGGATGCCAATACCGGCCAACTTAATCCCACAGCGAAAGCCTGCGCGTGAACCTGCAGCCGGGCGGCCAAACGACTCCGGGGAGTGCAAAGCAGAAGCCGATCTGCCCGATTCGACCGACCCCGGACTCGAGATCGAGCCGAGCCGCCACGGGGTGCAACTCAAGCGTTGCAGTCCCGCGCTGGATCGCTTGGTAGTCCGCTTGGCGAGATTAGGCTTCACCGACATCTATCATGACCGGGTCCGAAAGCATGGGCTCTTAGGGCAACTCTACGTCCTGCTGGTTGGCACCCCCCATCTGGGTTCCTTCGCCAACGGGTTTTACTTGCACAGAGCCATGGGACGCAGGCAATTCTCCTCGATCCTGGACGCCGGCTGCGGCGACGGCACATTTACCTTTTATGTGGCTCGCAGGTGCCCCAACGCCCGCGTCTTGGGGGTGGACGTGGGCGAGCAGGGACTGCACGGAGAGGAAAACACGCTGGAGATATGCCACCGTGTTCAGGGGATCCTGCAGCTTCCCAATTTGGAGTTCCGCAAATTGGATCTGCGTGAGCTCGACGCAGCCGACACCTTCGACTTCGTCTATTGCTTCGACGTCCTGGAGCACATTCGGGAGAATAAACAAGTCTTGGCAAACGTGTACCGCGCGCTTAGCAAAGACGGCCGGTTCCTGCTGCGGATTCCGACGCGGGCGCAAAAGCGAATCCTGCCCAAGCGGTTTACTGCGGAACATGAAAAATGGGCCAAGGTGGAGCACGTGGGCCAGCACTACGAGATGGGTACGCTGCTGGCGGATTTGAAGGAGATCGGGTATCAGGTGATCTCGGCCCAGTACAGCGTGGGTTTCTGGGGCCGATTGTCGTTTGAGCTGCTGGAGGGTTTGCGGACTTCCCGGCTCCCTGAAGTGGTGCAATTCGGCGCCATGCCGCTGCTCAAATTGCTCCGCTGGATCGACACGCAGGCTGAGCCAAAAGAGGGAGACGGCTTGCTCGTGCTCTGCCAGAAATAAAAACTGGGAGGATGGCGCTCGCCGCTCCGCCCAGGGACCACCCGGCCAGTGAATCAGTCCGAATGAGTTGCGGAAGCCTTTTCCGGATCGCTGCTGGAACCGCGCTGGCTCGCAACGGGAACTCGCCGCCGGCTCCGACTGCCGACCCAGTTCCTGAATTCGAGCAGAGATCGGCCCCGAGCAATGCCGTAGACCAGATGCATCAGGGTGAGCGGAAACAGGTAGCTCCATTTCTTTCGCCTGAGAGCTAGCCGCAAGCTCAGCAAGAACGGGGGCAGCAACAGCGCACCCAGGAAAGCCGCGAAGACGTCAAACCTCTCTTGCCAAGCGGCCAGCACCGCGCCAATCCCTGCGCCAACAAGACACATCAACGTATAGAACGCAAACAAGACCGGGCGGGCGTTCGAAAGCGTCGGAAGATCGCGCAGAAAAACCCGGAATACGTGCGTGCCGTGCCAGCGGTTCTTGCGGTAAAAGCCCGAAAGCGTCTGCGGCGTTCCCAGATGTACGACGGCGATCGCGGAATCGCCGAGGACCCGCAGCCCGACGGCGCGCACTCGGCGGCAGAAGTCGCAGTCCTCATTGGTCTGAATGGATTCGTCGAACCCGCCGGCACGCTCGAACGTCGCGCGGGTTACCAGGAGATCGCCCGCCGGCACATACGAAATGTCTCCCTGCTTCTCGGATTCTTGCTCTCCGTACCAGACACGCGCCACCCAACCAGATTCATCCGGGATGCGATAGTGGGCCCCAACCACTCCTAACCCTTCCTGGGCCAGCAGGGCAGTGGCTTGCGTCAGCCACGTAGGGGATACCACGCAGTCCGCGTCCAAGAAAGCGAAGATGCCGCCGCGAGCCTGCGAGGCCGCCAGATTGCGCAGCGCCGAAATGTGCACCCCCGCTTTTTGCAGGATCGTCAGGTTCAGAACCTCGGAAAATGACCGCGCGACTTCGAGAGTGTAATCGGTCGAGCCGTTATCCACCAGAATCACTTCAAAGGACTCGCGCGGAAAATCCAGTCGGGCCAGCGAATCCAGGCACCGCCCGATCACCTTCTCTTCATTGCGTGCGGGGACGATCACCGAAACGCCGAGGCGCTCCACCGAGTGCTCCTGTGGATAGCCCGCGCCCACTTCGCTTCTGCTTTCGATGACGCTCACCCCTCCTCCTGCCGGCTCTCGTGGGCAATGGGCGAGACGTGGCAAACCGCGCCCTGTGACTGCCGCGCGCGACCGCCCAACAAATCCTCGTACAAACTCAGATAGCGCCTCGCCATCGACTCAGCCGAATAGTGCTCGCGGACCCGCGCCTGCCCTCGCGCAGCCAGCCCGGCCCGGAGACTGGCGTCGGCCAGTAGCTCGAGCATTGCGTTCCGCAGGCTGGCGACATCCCCCGGCTCGATCAGGAGCCCCGTTTCACGGTGCTGAATCAATTGCGGGACCGCACCCACGCGACTGCCGATCACGGCGCGGTTGGCAGCTTGGGCCTCCAAAACTGTCAAGGGCATGCCTTCATTGAGAGAGGGCAGAACGAAAACATCCAGCGAGGCGTAGACGCCGGGCATGTCCGCGCGCTGTCCTGTGAAGATAACCTTGTTTTCGATGCCTAATTCCCCCGCCAGCCGCTGGAGCTCTTTCCGCGCCGAACCCTCGCCGACCAGGACAAAAAGTGTTTCGGGGAAACAGGACAGGACATCGCTCGCTGCGCGCAGGAAATCGTCCGCACCTTTGCCACGCACTAGCCGGCTCACCATGCCGACCACCAGACGGTTTCCCTTGCCGATTTCGACTGCCAGGGTGGGGCGCCCTGCGCTGAACACAGCCACATCGACTCCATTGCTGATCGTGGTGATCTTCTCCGGCGCTACCCCACCGCGCCGCAGCGCGACAGCCACGCCCTCGGAAACCGCCACCGCCCGGTGAAATCGCCGGAGCGCCCAGCGGTCCAGCATAGCGTACAGGCGCAGCGACACGCTGGAGCTGGTCCAATTGTGGCAGGTCGCTATCAGCGGCGTGGGCAGGGTCCTGGCCGCTGCGTAGCCGTATATATTTGCCTTGTACCCGTGTGTGTGCACCAAATCAATCCTCTGCGTTTCGATGTGGCTCCGGATCGCCTGGACGGCCTCTCGATCAGCGCGGCCCTGGCAACGGATTGCGACGGTTTGCAGGCCTAACTGTTGAGCATGCTCGGCGATTTCAGTGCTTGGCCGGTGCAGGTTCTCAAACACGCCCAGCACGCAGGTGCACCCCAGCCGCTCCAGCGACTTGGCGAGGTTGAGCAGCATGTTCTCCGCGCCATAGTGACCCGCGCTGCTAATCAATTGCAGGATTTTCATAAGCGTTTGCGCCAGGAATCCAAAGTGAATGGCAACCCTTATTCCTGGGCCAGGCGCGCGCCATCGCTGCGGTCGTGCTGCGCCAGGAATCGCCACATCCGCTGGTACACTGCGTCGCCCAAAGCCGACTTAAGGATCTCTTTCAACTGGTATTGCGTCCGGCGCCAGAGCAGCGGCGCGCCGCGCAGATTGAACAGGCGCTGCAACTGCTGCGCATTCATCCCGTTCTGCACCATCAGCCGCCCCAACACCCGCACGCCACTTTGCTCGGCCGGATTCATCCACGGATTGGAGACATAGACGCGCCGATAGCCCGCCATAGCCGCCGCCGCGAGCGCCCTCCGATTGAACCTGCCTCCTGGCGCGGAGATCGCATCTACCACTAAGCCCAGCTTGTCTTCCAGCGTATGTTTCGACCGCCGCATCTCCTCGCGGAGTTCGGAGTCTGAACAGTGGGTCAGAAACTTGTGCGACCAGCTGTGTGACTCCACCTCATGTCCGAGCGAGGTGATCTCCCGCAACTGCGCCCAGCTCATAATCCCGGGCCGCTTCCCGATCCATCCCGCCGTCACAAAGAAGATGGCGCGGACCGAGTACTGTTCGAGCAAAGGGAGTGCATACTGGTGATTGGAGACGTAGCCGTCGTCAAAAGTCACGCGTGGCGCAACCACCACAGGCCTCGCAGCGGCCTGGAGCTCAGCAACCAGTTGCAGATGCTCCTCCAACTGGCCCGAAGTTACGCTATAGAGATAGCTCGCCTGGGCTGGCACGACTTCGTGGTAGGTCAGGATGCAGCAGCGCGCATCCTGCGGACCGCCGATCCCGGTGTGGCGCGCAGGTTTCCCCTTGCCCAATTGTTCGGTCGGGGCCGAGTGATCCGCTGATTTGTCGTTCGCCACCTGCGCCATTTGGGAAAGAACTCGTGAAACCATTCTAGCTTCACCCGACCTGCGCCTTCGCAGGTTCTCTTCCCGGAGTTTCTTTCATCTCCAACAGATCGCGAAAAGGCCGAAAGGAGTGCCGCTCGAGCAGAGCTCGCAGACGGTCCACCATCTTGCGCAGATTGGTGTAGTGCCGTAAGCGGGACCTCAGCTTTTCTGGCAGGCGGGGCTGCTCCGGATCAATCTCCCAAGGATGAAAATAAACCACCACGGGTTGGCGATATTTTCTTTCGATGTGCCGGAAAGCCCATTCGGTGTAAAACAGCGGAAAGATGCGCAAGTACCCGCCTCCGGCCGCAGGAAAATTGCAACCCGCTAGGCGAATCGTGGCCGGCGGGAATTCCCGAAGTTGCCGGCCGCCCTGGAGAGCGTGGGTGTAGGCGAAGCGCTGCGCGTGGGGAACACCATACAGGTCATGGTGAATCGGGTAGATACTTGAATCGTACTGGAAACCTTCCTCGGCGAGAATTTCCAGAGCCCAGAGGCAATCTTTGGTGATCGACCATGTCGGCGCGCGGTAGCCCAGTACGCGCACTCCGCCGACCTGCTCAATGACTTCCCGTGCTTTCCGCGTATCGGCGCGAAACTCTTCCGGAGTCAGACTGTAAACGGTGCGGTGCCAATAACTGTGGCAGGCCGGCTCGTGCCCGCGGGCAACAATCTCACGGACCAACGAAGGAAACCGCTCAGCAACCCAGCCCACTAGAAAAAATGTGCCCCGCGCTCCGTGTTCGTCGAAAAGATCCAGAATGAGATGGGTGTTCGCTTCCACCCGGGTAGGAAACCGCTCCCAATCCGAACGGGAAATCGAACCCGCAAACGCCTCGACCTGAAAATAATCCTCCACGTCCACACTCATGACGTGCGAAAAGGGACGGGGCACAGATGAATCGACCATCAATCCATCCTCTATCGGAAGCTCTTGCCAACAACGCGGCAGTAGCATCCGTGCGGGAAGTGATGAGCGCATTTGAAGCGGAGCATCGGGGATTCTGAGCGCAATCTACCTGTTGTGACGGCGGAAATGATCACCATTATCCCAAGAAGTGAGGGCAACTCCGCTGCCAAAGTGTGGCATCGCCATCGGCAGCATCTTGTTTATTTACAATAGAATGTGCGGGTTCAGAAGTCAGGATGCGTTCCGTTTAGGAAAGGAATTGCATATTCTTGGGACTGAGTTTGACCACACGACGACCGCAAGGACCGGACGGATGCCTGGCGTCCAGGCGTCAGATGCTGCGGTTCCAATGCTAGCAGCACGGCAATAACCCAACAAAGTCTTTACTTGCGACCCGCCGAGAAATTCCTCCTGAGAAGTAAAGCAATGGACAAGAAGCTTAAGCCGAGCAGCAGTAAGTTATGGACTTCTTTCATGACTAATTTGATCCCCTGTGGACCTAGAATAACTAAACCACATCATTTGCAATGCAGGTGTGGTGCCGATCGAGGTATTGCTAACCCTTTGCGCGTCAAGCAAATGCAGCGGTCCGTCACATCTGAGACTCCGGCACATGCAACATAGTGCCCAAAATGACCGCTTTTTGTTCCGCGAGCCGGTGGGTGACGCGAGAGAGTAACGGATTTGCCCGCGCCTTGAATCAGTCCCCTTCGTCAAACCAACATACTGAAGACGAATTACCTCAGATGCTGGAGAATTCTCTATTGAGCTTCTGGGCGAAAGCAGGCGTTGCTGCGCAAGTCTGCCGCAACTATTCAGAAGTTGGACCGGTGTCACTCCGTGGCCAGGAGCAATGAAACTGCGCAAGAATGACCAAAACGCGGAAGCTTATTGCACTTCCGTTGCTGGCTGCGCAGATCTCGCCTCTTAACCTCTTTACTTCGTTGCTGTTAGGCATTTTACGGCCAGTTAGCCTTTGGAGCCCTGCGTGCGGAGTCCCACAGCGGTCAGTGTGTTTCCGCACTGCACCATGGGGGAGCCCCGCGCGAAGATGGCAGTATTGTGGCGCGGTGGTGTGTCTGGAAGCCGCCGCCAATCTCTCAAATGGTGTGACGATGACGCACCAGGGCGCGGGGCCTGAATCCGAGTCTGCACAGCAATTCGTGGACGCCGTATCTCCAGCGGTGTTCCAGAGGGTCGAGGTTTTCGACGTTCCAGGGTTGCGTGTCGAGAAGCTGGCGAGCTGGGACGAGATCAAGAGTTTCGAGCAAGCCTGGAACGAACTGCTGGCCGCCAGCGACTCGCAAACCATCTTCCTCACTTGGGAATGGGTGCAGGCCTGGTGGCGCGCTTTCGGCAGCACCCGCCACCTGGTCTTGCTCACTTGCCGGGATGCAGGGGGAGACTTGGTGGCGATTGTGCCGCTGCAACGCACTTGGGAAAATATTGGGCCGGGGATGTCCGGGTGGATGCTGCGGCTGGTGGGCGACGGCATCGGAGGCTCAGAGAACCTGGACTGGATCGTGCGGCGCGGGCACGAAGCCGCCGCGGTGCGGGCGGTGCTGGATTGGCTAGAGGAGAATCGGTCGGAATGGGACACGCTGGAGCTCAACACTGTGCCCGCCCATTCCCCCGTGGCGGCCGCGCTGCGCCATGAACTGGCCGTGCGCCGTTGGCGTCTGATCGTGCACGAAGGTGTGGGCTACTTTCGCTGGCTTCCCGACAACTGGGAGGCCTTTGTCGCATCCCTTCCCAGAAACATGCGCGCCCAGATCAGGTCGCGGCTCCGCCGCGTGCAGAGCCGGTTCACCCTGCAGCTTCGCCGCTGCGAGTCGCTGGAAGAGTTGCCCGAATGCCTAGCTCACCTGTATTCCTTGCACACCAAGCGCTGGCAGCTCCGGGGCAAGTCCGGCAGCTTCGATCTCACAGAGAAACGTATCTTCTACACAGAAATGGGGAAACGCTTCCTGGAGCGCGGCTGGCTGGACTTCTGGCAGCTTGACCTGGATGGCCAAACGGTGGCCGTCGAGTTTGGCTTTCACCACGACACTATCTATAGCTTCCTGCAAGCCGGCTTTGACCCAGACTACGCGGCCTATAGCGTGGGTAGAGTTCTTCGCTGTTTGATCATTGAGGAACTGATCCGCCGGGGCATTCGCGGCTATGATTTTTTGGGCGGCGCGGATGAGTATAAACAGCGCTATGGTGCGCAGCGCCTCACCTATCTCAGCCTCGCGAGCGCTCGGCCGCACAGTTGGGGAGCAGCGGGGCTGGCGCTGCGGGATTGGGCCGACAAGAGTAAGGCCTGGCTGCGAGCACGGTTGCATGAGAAACTCTGGGCCATGCTGAAGCGTGCCTACTGGTGTTTGCCAGGGGGAAGAAAAGACAACACGGTGCGCTCGGGCGGGAGCAAAGCTTTAGGTGAGATCTCAAGCAACGCTTGAGTGCCAGCAAAGTTCGCGTCTCTGCGGAGCCCTCCAGACCATCGCCAGCCTCGCCCCATCCAGCCACCAAGACAGTCCGATCGGCCGAGAACGGCGCAGCAGCGCCGTCGTGGCCCAGTGATGCCACCGACGTTTTGGGCCAGTTCGGCCGACCTATCCGAAGAGTTCCTCACTTCTGAAACTCAAAGGCTCCGATCGTATAACCGAGCTGTGGACGGGGTAGGCCATCAAAGTCGAAGAGTATGCCGGTTCTGATCCCCGCGGCGATTGCCGGGCTGGTAGCAGCGAGCCGGAAGTTGAATCTTAGAGGATCCAAGAACAGCGGGTCGGCGTTCACGTTCCCGGTGAGGAAGGTCGGGCCGGCACCAGCGCCGAAGAACAGGTTGTTCGATCCGGTGACGTTCGCCGTCTTGGAGGAGCCAGTGAAGTACGTCTCACCAGGCAGCGAAAAGAGAATGTTGTTATTCATCGCTACGGCGATGGCGCCGCTGGTTCCTGTGGTCATCCCCCCCGAGTCGGGATTCTGCCGCGCGCCGCAGTCGTACAGAGTGTTGTTGGAGATTTGCACTGCGGCACTGAGGCCCGGGGGTGACCCGGCGTTAGTGTTCCCCAGGACAGCAATGCAGGAATAGTTGGCCGACGCTCCGGGGTCTGGACCAAGGCCAGCCCGGTAGATGACGTTGTTGTAGGCCTCGACCTTCCCCTGGCTGGGGTCCACGGTGGCGAAGTTGATCCCGTCGCAGCGAGCGTCGTGGATCAGGTTGTCGTGGACCGAGAGGTCGAACTGGTTGAAGCCAGTGCCCGCCCCGTTGGGGCTGGAGTGGAACTGCAAGGCGCGGCAGCCGCCGCCGTTGGGGACGATGGTGTTCCAGCCGACCTCGACATGATTCGAGTCGGTGGAGAAATACACGCTGTGGTAAAGCTTCTGCTCGGCGATCCCGCCTACCAGGTTGGCGCCGGCGTCATGCACGTTGTTCCCGAGAAACTTGACGAACAAGGCTGTGTCGCCGTGAGCGCAGGCGGAGGCACCGTGGCCGTTCGGGCAGGAAATGTCGTTGCCCACTACCCGCCAACGCTGCGCCCCGACCATCTCCAGCGCCGCATCGTTGGCGCGAAGAGTAAGTCCGGCAATGACCCAATCCGTCCAGGGCTTGCCTACCACGTCTGGTGCAAGGATTGCGCGCTGTGGAGTTGCATCCGAGCCAAGCGTCACGGACGCGCCCGGGTAGGCGACAATCGCCTTGGGCAAGCCCGGAGCGCCGCTACTGCGGAGGTTGAGGACAGCGCCAAAGTTGTCGATCACCGAGGTGCTGATGCCGTCCATGAGGTAGAGGATATCGCCCGGAGCCAGGGCGTTCTTGCCTTTTACCGGGGTTCTAAATGGCGCGGCGAAAGTTCCAGGATTGGTGTCGCTGCCCGCCGGTGAGGCGAAATAGATATTGCCCGGGCGCACGGTAAATGGAACGCCGTTACTGTCCCCCACGGAAGTGTGGACGACCACGCTTCCTGTTGCGGCGTTTGCGCCAATGGCGACCGCCACTTTGCTGTCCGACCAGAGCAGATAAGAGGCAACCTGTCCACCGCCCACCGTTATTGTCGAGCCGCCTTGCGTCGGCCCGAATCGCTTGCCATACAGTGTCAGGATGGTCCCGTTGTCATTCTGGCCGCCGATGTGGATTGCACCGCGCTTAGCTACGTCGGACGTGAGTATAGCGGCCCGTAACATATGGTCGCTGATCCACGTCGTGTTCCGCTCCAACCCGTTGCAGAGTACTACTGAACTCTTGTCGAAGCTCCGCCCCTGGACCACCAGAGTGAAACCTGGGCTCCCTGCGGGAACTTGCCGGGGCGACACCGCAGTGATGACTGGAGCGTCGGCAGCCCGGCTGGGCAGCGCCACCGCCAGCAATAGAATCACCAGGGACAGAAGAAACCGGGAAGACTTCATCCTTCACCTCATGCGCGTGAGCCAAGAGACTGAGCACAGCGGTTCTCGGCTGGGAGCGAAAACCCGAGTCGAGCCTCCGGGCAGATTGCTTTTAGGTTTTTGTCCTAATTAACCCCGGACCTAGTTTGCGCCCCAATGAAGCTGAGGTCGCCTGTCCAGAGGACTAGAAAGCGAACCGTTAACGGATTGACTACCGAATGCGCCTCAGAACAGCGAGAGATTATCTCCGGGCGGAGGACAAACGCTCTCGCTGCCTGCGATGCCACAAAGTCCCTTTGTCGCCCCTGAAGGGCGCTCATGCGGCGCAGCGGGTTGACGCGGCGGGAGAATGTTTCTATCGTGATGCCTCCAGGTTGGGATTGCAGTCTGATTCCGAAGAGGACGGTGGTCGCAGGCCAAGGAGCAGGTGATGAATATTCTGGTGACGGGCGGGGCTGGCTATGTCGGCAGTGTTTGCGCCGAGATTTTGATCACTCACGGCCACGCCGTCTTCGTTTTCGATAACCTATCCGTGGGCTACCGCCGAGCCGTGCCCCAATCAGCCGTCTTCTTCGAGGGCGATCTGGCGGATCGCCAGGCTTTGGATCGGCTATTTGCCGCTCACCAGATCGAGGCGGTGATGCACTTCGCGGCCTTCGCATTGGTCGAGGAGTCTGTCCGAAAGCCCAGCGCCTACTACGTCAACAACGTCGCCAACAGCATCCAACTGCTCGATGCCATGGTCCGTCACCGCGTCAAGAAGCTCATTTTTTCCTCCAGCGCCGCGATTTACGGTGAACCCAAAATCGCCCCCATTCCCGAAGAACATCAGGCCGCGCCCATTAATCCCTACGGGCACACCAAACTGACCTTTGAGCGAATCCTGGAGGACTGCGGGGCTGCCACTGGCCTTCAGTATGCCTGCCTGCGGTACTTCAATGCTGCGGGCGCCACGCGCGAACGCGGCGAGGACCACCGCCCGGAAACCCACCTGATCCCGATCCTTCTTCAAGTCGCGCTGGGCCAGCGGCCCAATTTCCCCATCAACGGGACCGACTACCCGACTCACGACGGCACCTGCATCCGAGATTTTGTGCACGTGTTCGATATTGCCGAAGCCCACGTGCTGGCCCTGGACCAGTTGGAACGCATCTCCGGCCATGTCTTCAACATCGGAAGCAATCGAGGCCACTCGGTGCGCGAGGCGCTCGAAACCGCGCGCCGCGTCACCGGCCACCCCATCCCCGTCGTGGAAGCCAGTCGGCGCCCAGGGGACCCAGCAATTCTGGTGGCCAGCTCGCAGAAGACAGAACGCGTCTTGGGATGGCGGCCTCAGTTCTCCAGCCTCTCCACCATCGTCGAATCCGCCTGGGCCTGGAAGCAGAAGTTTCCGTTCGGTTACGGAGAAGATCGCCAGGCGGCGCCGTAGCGCAACCTGCTTCCACAAGCGAAGTCCTGGTTCTGGAAGGCTCGAGCTTTTTCCAACGAGATCAGGGTCAGCGTGCCAACCTCTGGGCCTAGGATGCGATGGCCATTTAACAAATCATCGCTTGTGCCGCACAAGTGACTTGCCCCTATACAGTAAATCCAGTAGCTTGCGAGGTGGTGGCTAAGGCAAGCCCATCTCGGCGCATCACGATTTGCCTGCTCTCGCACCACCCATTGGTTCTCGCCGAATTTCAGCGCTTGCTTGCGCGGCCCGGTTTTCTTCTGGCGACACGGCGGTTGGAACCCACGCTGGTTCCAGACATTGCTCGGCTCACCCTGCCCCGTGCATCGGTCTACGTTGTGGATGCCATGGGCCATCGGTCGGCCACCGAAGCCATCGTGGTGAGCCTGCTGGAGCATTTCCCTTCGGCCCGCCTGCTGGTGGTTTCCGAAAAATTCAACGAGAACAATAGCTTTCCTCTTCTCCGTCTGGGTGCCAAGGGGCTGATCACCTACGCCGAGGCCCCCAGCCAGTTGCGTCGCGCCCTGGAGAACATCGCGCGCGGGGGCTATTGGGTGCCGCGGTCGGTGTTGTCCCGCTTCGTGGATACCATCCTGAACAGCGTTCCAGGCAACCGCCGGCTCCGGGGAACCACCGGCCTGAGCCGGCGCGAACAAGAAGTCCTCGATTCCTTGCTGGAGAACCTTGCCAATAAGGAAATTGCAGACCGGTTGCACATCTCCGAACGAACCGTAAAGTTCCACGTCTCCAATCTTCTCTCGAAATTCGGCGTGCGGCGCCGCGCCGACTTGATTCTTCTTTCCATGCAGGCGCGGCCCTCCTGAGCGCGCGGCGCCAGCCGTGCGTCAAGTTCATAGCTATTGCGGTGCTTGCCCAAGAAAGTCCGCCTGATTCATCCCCAAGTATCAGTTGAAGACCGGAGAGTCGCCTGGCGGGCTGTGACTGGATGGTCGAGGATGACTTACTTGGCGCGAAGCGTATCCGGCCGTGTGCGTCAACCAGGGCTATGGTTACGCGCGGCTCTAATCCAGAATCTTGTACCTCAGGATGCACCACAGAGTTTGGACGCCGTCTCGCCAGGTGATCTTCTTACCTTCCTCGTACGTCCGCCCGGAATAGGAGATGGGCACTTCATAGACGCGCCATTTGCCCTTGGCGATTTTGGCGGTGATCTCAGGCTCAAAACCGAAGCGATTGGACTTGAGTCGGATGCCGGCCAGCACTTCGCGGCGGAACACCTTGTAGCACGTCTCGATGTCGGACAGGTTCAAATTGGTGAGCATATCGGAGAGCAGCGTGAGCATCTTGTTAGCCACATAGTGCCAGAAGTAGTGCACGCGTTGTGGCCCGCCCAGGAACCGCGAGCCATACACCACGTCCGCCCGCCCGTCGAGGAGGGGTTCCAGCAACTTGCCGTAATCCCGCGGGTCATATTCCAGGTCCGCGTCCTGCACCAGCACGATGTCTCCTGTCGCCTGGGCGAAGCCCCGGCGCAGCGCCGCGCCTTTCCCCTGGTTTCGCTCCTGGAAGAGGAAGTGCAGGTTATCCAGACGCAAGTGCGCGCGTCCCCCCAAGATCTCGGCCTCGCGCTCGCCCGCCGCCTGCCGCTGCTGCATCTCGAGCAGCCAGTGGCGGGTGCCGTCGGTCGAACCGTCATCCACGAGGATGACTTCTTTGCGCAGGGGGGTCTCCTGCACGCGGCGGATGATCTCTTCAATGGTCGCCCGTTCGTTGTAAATCGGCACGACGATGGAAAGCAGCAGGTGGTCGAGAGCCGCGGAAGCCGTGTGGTGCATTTCGATCGTGGTCTGCGTGCTGGACATGGTCGGCGGGGGATTGTAGCCGTGGGTCATCGCGATGTAAAGGCGCTGTGCCCTCCCGGTAGATTGCTGACACTCAGGCCCTATGCCTCCGCTCATTCTGAGGCAGAACAGGTATGGTTGCGCGGCATTGTTTTTCCATCCGCTCCAAATCTGGCAAGACGGAAACTGCCTCTTGCTGAAAGCTCATGCCCAAGGCAGGTTATATTTGCCGCTTGCGCACAGGCACGGCGCGGTCGGCTTTTTCGGTGTCAGGATTCCTGTTATATTCGGGCGTCTTGCGGGCGCGAGGGAAATGGCCCCGACGGGCCGACGCGCTACCGATGGGGTCCAGAGACCACTACGAGACAAAGCGTTAGGTAAACCATGACACCAACCGTTATACAAACCGCGGGTAGAAGACGAGCATCGAAGACCGCTAAGGTCACAGAGCGCAAGCCGGAATTCTTCCAGGGCGCGCCACTGAAGGTGGGCATTATCGGGTGCGGCTACGTGGGGCTGCCGCTGGCCTTGCGTTTTGCCGAGGCCGGCCATAGCGTCCTCGGGTTTGACACTGATCCCGCCAAAATCAAGAAGCTCAACCAGGGCCAGACCTACATCGAGCACATTCCGGGTGCCAAGATCCAGCAGTTCGTCCGCTCGGAACAGTTCGGCGCCACGGGCGACTTCCAGCGCCTCGCGGAACTCGATGCCGTGCTGATCTGCGTGCCCACGCCGCTCGATGAGCGGCGCGAGCCAGACCTCAGCTATGTCGAGCAGACCGCGCGGGCGATCAGCCCGAACCTGCGGCGTGGCCAGTTGGTGGTGCTGGAATCGACCACCTACCCCGGCACTACCGAAGAGCTGGTGCTACCCATCCTGGAGCAGAGCGGGCTGCGCTGCCCCATCGCCAATGGGCATGACGCCCAGAACGTGGCCACCGATTTCTTCCTGGCGTTTTCGCCCGAGCGCGAAGACCCCGGCAACAAGCAGTTCGGCTTGGCGCAGATTCCCAAGGTGGTGGGCGGGGTGAACCCGCCCAGCGGGCGCGCCGCGGCGGCGCTGTATGCGCAGGTTGTGGCGCGGGTGGTGCCGGTCAGTTCGACGCGCACGGCGGAGATGACCAAGCTGCTGGAGAACATCTTCCGCTGCGTGAACATCGCGCTGGTGAACGAGTTGAAGATGCTGGGGCTGCGCATGGGCATCGACATCTGGGAAGTGATCGACGCGGCGGCCACCAAGCCGTTCGGCTTTATGCCCTTCTATCCCGGGCCGGGCCTAGGCGGCCACTGCATCCCGGTGGACCCGTTCTACCTGTCCTGGAAGGCGCGGGAGTACGACTTCGCCACGCGGTTCATCGAGCTGGCCGGCGAGGTCAATACCGCCATGCCCTATCACGTAGTGGACGCCATCGCCACCGCGCTGAATGGGCACCAGAAGAGTCTGATGGGCTCACGCATCCTGGTGCTGGGCGTGGCCTACAAGAAGGACGTGGACGACCTGAGGGAATCGCCCACGCTGAAGATCATGCAGTTGCTGGGCCAGCGCGGCGCCCAGGTGGAGTACAACGATCCCTATTTCCCGCAGTTGCACAAGATGCGTCACTACGACTACTCGGGGATGCGCTCGGTCGAGCTGACGCCCAAGGTGCTGGCCAGCTACGACTGCGTGGTGATTGCCACTGACCACAGCAGCTACGACTACCCCGCGATCGTCGAAGCTGCACAACTGGTGATTGATACCCGCAACGCCACCCGACGCATCCCCCGCCAGCGCCACAAAATCGTCCTCTGCTGAGCCGGCCATGGGCGCACACCGGGAAGAAATCCGCGCGCAACTCCAGGAAAGCTGCCGCGTGAAGCAGAGCTTCCCGGAAGACTTGCTGACGCGGATCGAGGAATTTGCCGTGAAGGCTGCAGCGGCGCTGGGGGAGGGTGGAAAGCTGGTGTTCTTCGGCAACGGAGGCAGCGCCGCTGATGCACAGCACATGGCCGCCGAGCTAGTCGTACGGCTGCGCGCCGACCGGCCAGGTCTGGCAGCGCTGGCGCTAACCACCAATCCGTCAGTGCTGACCGCGGCGAGCAACGACTACGGCTTCGAGCACGTCTTCGCGCGGCAGATCGAATCACTCGTCTCGCCGGGCGACGTTTTGGTGGCGCTTTCTACCAGCGGCAACAGCCCCAATATTGTGCGCGGCGTGGAGGCGGGCGCCCGCCGCGGCGCTTTCCAAGTGGCCCTGACCGGGGAATCAGGCGGAGCGCTGGTCGGCAAGGTGGATTTACTGCTCAACGTACCCTCGCGCGACCCGCAGCGCATTCAGGAAAGCCACATGACTATCGGCCACATCGTCTGCTCGCTGGTCGAGCAGATTCATCTTGGCAAATCCAGTCCCCGGGTGGCGGGAAAGGCAAAGTCCTTGTAGCACCGAGCTTCAGCCCCAGCACGGCTGAACTCAGGATGCAATTCCGAGTGGCAGATTCTCGCGGCGAATAGAGTTACTGATTGAGGGTAGTCCCATTGCCACGTGCGAGCGGCTGGCCTAGCGTAAGTTCATGAATCAGTATGGCTCGGAGTCCAAGCGCCGCAGCCAGCGCTTGCTACTGAATGTTTCTGTCGTCGTTCAGGGGGAGACACCCGATAAGATAAGAATTCCTTCCGGGAAGAGACGTCAACGCTGGTAATCAATGCCCACGGCGCGCTGATTTCCCTGGCGACGAAGGTGGCACCCGGGCAGGAGCTGCTGCTGGAGAATCAGCGATCGCACCAGCAACAGTCCTGCAAAGTGGTCTTCCTGGGGCTCCCGGACAACGGAAAAGTCCAGGTCGGGGTGGAGTTCACGCAGCCCGCGCCCCACTTCTGGCACATTGCTTTCCCGCCGGAGGACTGGACGCCCAGCACCTCGGAAGCTCGCGCTCGGCCGTAGGCGTAAGACCGTTATTCTGCTCGGGTCAACTCCACCCGTGCCGCTCCGAAGGGAATTTCAGCCTCCAGCAAAACCGGCGTGCGCGCGGCGTCATGCGCCAGCCAGAGCCAAAAGCGTGTCTGCGGCACTTCGGTGCCGCGCTCAAACACGCGCACCTCAATCCGCGAGGCCGCATAGACGCCGGCAGGAACGCGCGCTTCCCCGCGCTCCAGCTCCAAACGAGCCATCACTTCGTACAGTTTCTTGCCGTCGAAGACAGGGCAATGCACCTTCCTGCTGCGTTGCCAGTCCACCGCGCGCAGAAAAAAAACCAGCCCAAAAGGGTCGCGCGTTCCCGGGAGCACCCGGACGGCCGAACCTGAGCCCGGCGCCGGAGTGCCCTCGCTAGTCATCCGGAAGACGGAATTCTGCTCCTTCCCCTGCTCGCGCAGGTACATTTCATATTGCAAGCCGACCATCGCGCCTGGCTCGCTATAGGAATCAAACTGATCGTCGAGCGCAAGAAGCATACGCACAGTATCGATCGTATGGGCCTGGGCCTGGAAGTGCCAGGCCTCTTTGCCATGAAAGGGCCGGCGCTCGATCACGGCGAGCCGCACGGTCCCTGCGTTTACGAAGAATTTCGACCATAGAATGCGATAATCGAGCTTCTCCCCGGCACGGAACGGAATATGCGCTTCCGCGGGCTTGGCAGCGGGCACTCCGTTCGCGGCCACCGGGCGTTTCTTCTTGCCCTGCGGCGGAGTGAGATCCCTGTAAGTTGCCGCAATCGCCGAAGCAAGCACGAGCGCGGCACACACCAGCAGGGTAGCTGCAACAGCAGGCTGGCAGGAGCGACGGGCCGGATTCATACTCCTCCTTGGAAGGCGACTGACCTGGTGATCGTTGCCCCTTCGGACAATCCCAGGCGGAAACATTTTCTGGCGCCCGATTTTTGCGCTATAGTGAAGAGTAACCAAAAAGCAGGATATGCGCCATGGCTTCGCTCGCGCACACTCACCGGACCCCCGCTGGGGGACCAAGGTCCCTCTTTGCCCGCAGACCTGTAACAACCGCCGAGTGAAAAAGCCCCTTCTAAAGGAGGAATTCGCAAAATGCGCTACCTGGTGACGGGCGGCGCCGGATTCATCGGCTCAAATACTGTGGATGAACTGGTGCGACGCGGCCACAGCGTTGTAGTGCTGGACGACCTCTCAGCCGGCAAGGAAGCCAATCTTGCTGGTGTGGCCGACAAAATCGAATTCATTCGGGGCAGTATCACCGACCCGGATGCGGTGCAAAAAGTATGTCGCGGTGTGGACTACGTTCTCCACTTGGCGGCGCGGACCTCGGTGCCACGCTCGGTAAAAGAACCCCTGGAAACCAACCGCATCAACGTGGACGGCACGCTGAACGTGCTCGTGGCGGCGCGCGACGCCAAGGTGCGCCGCGTGGTCTTCGCCGCCTCTTCCTCCGCCTACGGCGAAACGCCTACACTCCCGAAGGTGGAGACGATGCCGCCAGCGCCCATCTCGCCTTACGGCATCTCCAAGCTGGTTGGAGAGCTTTACCTGCGGGTCTTCGGCCAGGTCTACGGAGTGGAAAACGTCTCCTTGCGTTACTTTAACGTCTTCGGGCCGCGGCAGGACCCTGGCTCGCCTTACTCTGGCGTGCTCTCCCGGTTCTGCGCCGCGCTGCTTGAGGGCGAGCAGCCTGTGGTGTTCGGCGACGGCGAGCAGTCGCGCGACTTCACTCACATTGAGAATGCCGTGAACGCGAATCTGCTTGCCTGCGAGGCGCCCAACGCCTCGGGGTTGGTCTTCAACGTCGGCGCCGGCGGCCGCTACACCCTCAACCACACGCTCCGGTTGCTGGAGAAGATCTCCGGCAAGCGCGCCAATCCCAGGTACGATCCCCCGCGGGAGGGCGACATCCGCGACTCCCAAGCAGACATTGGACTCGCCCGCACCATTCTAGGCTACGAGCCCCGTGTGGGCTTCGAAGAGGGTTTGCGCCGCACCTGGGAGTGGTACTACGCCACCCACAGGAGCGAGGCCGCCGTTCAACGAACCTAGCGTTGCAATCCGCGCCCCCGAATATTACTGTCCGGCTGACACTGTCCACCCCACCTCTCGCCGGGGCCGCATGAATTAGAGGCGCGCGGCGGAGGTTTCTCGGACGGCGCGCACGGCGTCCATGAACTCCCGAACGCGTTGGAGATCGACCGGGTTTTGCATGACGCCGTCTTTCTTCAGGCTCGAGCCGACGATCACTCCATCGGCATACTGAAGAAACGGCCCGATGTTCTCCCGGTTGCTTCCGCTGCCCACCAGAATGGGACGGGTGGCCAGGCTCCGAGCTTCGCGAACTTTCTCCGCGTCCGGCGCAGAGCCGGTCATTCGCCCCGTCACGATCAGCGCGTCGGCGCCGTAGAACTCGGTCCATTCGATATGTGTGGCCAAGTCGAGCCCGGGGAACGACACGGAATGCTTCTTGTCCACATCGGCGAAGATGTGGATCTCCTCGGCGTGAAGCTCCTTGCGCTTGCGCACCAGGTCGGCGGCGCAGCCGTGGTCGAGCTCGCCGGTGTCCCACAGTCGCGACCCGGTCAGAATGCACACGCGAATGAATCGGGCGCGGGCGGCCACGGCGATCGCGAGGCAAACGATGCCGCCGTTATGAATCACATTGATGCCCACCGGGAGCGGAAAACTCTTGACTACTTCGGCGGCGGCGACGGCTTGCGCGGTCATCGCTTCGGGCTTGACGCCGGCGCCGACGTAGTAAGGCAGGTCCCACATGTTTTCAACAATCAAGCCGTCCACGCCTCCCTGGACCAGCACCTCCGCATCCCGCAGCGCATGATCGATGATCGTCTGCATGCCATAGCCGGTATAGCCGGGGGCTCCGGGCAAGGGCCACAGATGCACCATGCCGATGACCGGCTTGGGCACGCCGAAAAACTCCGCGAGTGATTTCAGCCGCGGAAAATCCATCTGCTGCTTCCACTCAGGTGCTGGCTTCATTTGCGACCTCCCGATATGGCGGCGGATTCCTTCAAGCCCAATTCAGCTTCCAAGCGTTCGAGGACACAGATGCGCAAGGCGTCCCAGGGCGTCGCGAGGCGATTTGCGCGGAGCACGCGAAGAATATGCGGCGGCGCGGGCATTCTTTCGCCGGCTCCGACAACCGATGCGGCGGCTGCTCCAGAGGCGTTGGCCAGCAGCGCAGCCTCGGCGACGGGCCAATCGTGCAAGCGCGCGCGAATGAAGGCGGCGGCAAAGGCGTCTCCAGCGCCCGTGCTATCCGCCGCGGCTATCGCAAATGAGGGTGCCTCGCGCAATATGCCATTCTCTCGAAACAAGCACCCCTGCTCGCCCAGCTTCATCACCACTTCGCGAACCCCGCGCGTTTCGAGCGCGCCAAAAACGCTCGGGTTGTCCCGCTGCCCCGTCAGCGCAGTGGCTTCCGTCTGGCTGACGAAGAGAATATCCACTTTCGCCGCGGCTTGCAAAATCACTTCAGGAATCTGACGGCTGGGAGCCATCCCGACATCGAGCGATACCCATCCGCCGCGACGGTGCACCTCCGAGAGCAGTCGCTCGGCCACTTGCGCACCAGACTGGCTGAGGAAGTTGTAACCCATCAGGTGCGCCGCCTGTATGCCATCGAGAAAGTGGGTATCGTCCATCGGCGCCACTAGCTCGGTATTGGCGCCGCGACTTCCGAAAATGGTGCGCTGGCCGTCTGGGCTGACGGCGATAAACATCAGGCCCGTCGTGGCGTGCTCGCTTTGCCGAACCAAAGAGACATCAATCCGCTCGCGGCGGAGGAAACCAAGCGCGAGTTCGCCAAAGCTATCGCGCCCCGTCGTTCCGCATAGGCGCACCGGAACGCCCCAATGGGCCAGAGCCATGGCGGTGTTGGCCCCTACGCCACCACAGTGCAGCTCGAGTTCCGGCACCAGGCAGTCCTCGCCGGCAGCGGGAAACGCCTCAATCCGCGCCAAAATATCAACGTTGATGTCTCCGACGACCAGTACGCCCGGCACGCGTGGCTTCGCGGCAGTCATGCGAGTGGCATTGTAGCATCGCGCCGGGGAACCCATTCCTTCTTTGTCGCCAGCCCCGGCCATGACTTTCAGCCAGCGCGCAGCCGCAGCTCAAGCGAAAAACAGAGATTAAGTGGGCATGAGGTTCCGGTACAATCGGGGCCGGCGAGAGGTCGGAGCATGCAGAACCGGTTCATGGAGAAGGCCATCGCGCTGGCCATTGAGAATGTGCGCCGCGGGCGAGGCGGGCCGTTTGCCGCGGTGGTGGTCAGAGATGGCGCCATCATCGCCGAGGGAACCAATCGAGTGACCTTCTCGAACGACCCGACTGCACATGCGGAAATCGTGGCGATACGCGAGGCGTGCCAGGCTCTAGGCAACTTTCAGCTTACCGGATGCGAGATCTATACGACCTGCGAGCCTTGCCCGATGTGCATGGGCGCGATCTACTGGGCCAGGCCAGCCAAAGTGTTTTACGCCAGCACTGCTAAAGATGCCTCCGCCGCGGGATTCGATGACTCTTTCATCTACAAACAATTAAAGTTGCCCGCGACCGCGCGCCGAATTCCCATGATTCAACTTATGCGTGAAGAAGCCCTCGAAGCGTTTCGCGCATGGGAACAGAAGAGCGATCGGATTGAATATTGACGAAGGGCAGGTCCCAACCAGGATTCCGCCGCAAATGAAAAAACATCTAATCGGTCGGCCCGTGCCCCGCAAAGAAGGGCGCGCCAAAGTCACTGGCCAGGCGCGCTACGTGGACGATCTCGTCTTTCCCGGCATGTTGTACGGCGCGACGGTCCGCAGCCGCGTCCCGCGCGGGCGCATCAAAGGAATCTCATTCGGCGAAGGCATCCCTTGGCACGAATTCACGATTGTCACGGCGAAAGATATCCCCGGCGAAAATTACGTGGCACTGATCGCGCATGACCAGCCGTATCTGGCCGACGGCGCGGTCAATCACTCCGAAGAGCCTGTCGTCCTGCTGGCGCACCCGGAGAAGTATCTGCTCGAAGAGGCTCGACGCGCTGTGCAACTCGAGATCGAGGCCCTAAGACCAACCTTTACCATCGAAGACTCGCTCAACAAGAAAGAAATCATCTGGGGCGAGGACAACCTTTTCAAGTCCTATTCGGTGGAAAAAGGGAATGTGGATGAGGTCTGGGCGCGTGCCGACTTTATCGTGGAGGGCGAATACCGCACCGGCGCCCAGGAACAGCTCTACATCGAAACGAACGGAATGATCGCGGTGGCCATTCCCGAAAAGGGCGTCACCGTGTGGGGCTCGATGCAGTGCCCCTATTACGTTCACAAAGCATTGATGGCGCTGTTCGGCTTACCGGCGGATAAGGTTCGCGTCATCCAGTCGGAGACTGGAGGCGGCTTCGGCGGCAAGGAAGAATACCCGTCGATGATCGCAGGACACGCTGCACTGCTAGCCTGGAAGTCGGGAAAGCCGGTGAAGATCATCTACGACCGCGCGGAGGATATGGCGGCCACCACGAAGCGGCATCCTTCGCGCACGCGGCACCGCACCGCAGTCAGCAAAGACGGGAAACTCTTGGGCATGGAAATCGACTTCGTGATTGACGGCGGCGCGTACACGACGCTATCCCCGGTGGTGCTTTCCCGCGGCACTATCCACGCGCCAGGCCCTTATTTCTGCCCGAATGTGCGCATCCGCAGCCGCGCCGTAGCCACCAACGCGCCTCCGCACGGCGCGTTTCGCGGCTTTGGCGCGCCGCAGAGCATCTTTGCGCTCGAACGACACTTGAATCGAGTGGCGCGCGCCATTGGTTTGACGCCGGAAGAGTTTCGCCGGCGCAATTTCATTCAGCCGGGGCAGACCACCGCGACCGGACAGGTGATTCGCGAAAACGTGAACATGAATCATCTACTGGAGCGCGCCCTGGTATTGAGCGATTACCACGCAAAGACCGCGCGGTTCGCCCGCGAGAATTCCGGGCAGCGGCGGAAGAAAGGCATGGGGTTCGCTTCATTTATGCATGGCGCCGGATTCACCGGCTCGGGCGAACAATATTTGGCGTCGGTGGTCGAGCTCGAGGCGACGCCCCAAGGCCGCGTGCGGGTGTTAGCCGCCAGCACAGAGATCGGCCAGGGAACAAACACGATTTTTTCCCAAATCGCTGCGGACGCCCTGGGACTGGATTACGACAGCATCGAAATATTGAAGCCGGACACAGCCAGCGTCCCCAACAGTGGCCCCACCGTGGCCTCGCGCACCTGCATGGTGGTGGGCAAACTGGTGGAAGCGGCCGCGCTCGGGCTGCAACAAACTCTGGTCGGCAGCGGATACTTGCCAGAAGGATATACGCCGGCAGGGTTTGAGCGCGCTTGCAAGCGCTACATCGAATCGCACGGCCCGCTGAAATCGTCGAGCCAGTATCAGCCGCCCCCGGGCATTCACTGGGACGATGCCACCTATTACGGCGATGCGTACGGGACGTACGCCTGGGCCGTGTATGTCGCCGAGGTGACCGTCGATACGGTAACGTTTGAAATCGAGGTCAACGATTTTGTGGCCGTGCAGGAAGTCGGCAAGGTCATTCATCCGGTGTTGGCCGCGGGACAGATTGAAGGCGGAGTAGCGCAGGCGATTGGATATGCGCTGTACGAAAATGTGGTGTGGAATGAAGGCCGCATGTTCAACAGCCAGATGACCAACTACATCATGCCCACCGCCGTCGACGTGCCGCCAATTCGCGTCTTCTTCGAGGAGCTGCCTTATTCATACGGGCCGGCCGGCGCCAAGGGGCTCGGCGAACTCCCCATGGACGGCGCAGCACCCGCGATCGTAAATGCCATTGAAAACGCAACAGGGGTAAGCATTCATCACATTCCGGTGATGCCCGAGTCGCTGATGGAAGCGCTGGCCGTGACAGAGAAAGCAGTCGAACGTGCCTGACCGCGTAAACAAAGCCGAGATCACCTGCACGGTGAACGGTGAGACGCACAGCTTCAAAGCCTACCCAATGGCGCGGCTGCTGGACGTATTGCGCCAGGAGTTGCGGCTCACCGGCACGAAAGAAGGCTGTGGCGAGGGCGAGTGCGGCGCCTGCTCGGTGTGGATCGACGGCGAGATCGCCAACAGTTGCCTGGTGCCGGTCCTGCAAGTCGCGGGGAGCGAGATCAAAACCATCGAGGGCATCGCCACCGGCGAACAGTTGCACGCTGTGCAGGAAGCTTTCATTTCCTGTGGCGGGGCGCAATGCGGGATTTGCACGCCGGGCATGGTGATGGCCGCAGTGAACCTGCTCGAGCGCACGCCGCATCCCAGCGAGACCGAGATTCGCATGGGCTTAGCGGGCAACCTGTGCCGCTGCACAGGCTACATGAAGATTTTCGAGGCTGTGGTCAGAGCTTGCCAGGCCACGGGAGTGAAGGCGTGAGGTCGTACGTTCCCGCATACGAGTTGCGCGCCCCCCAGAGCCTGGAGGCGGCGCTCGAGCTGCTCGAACGCGAGCCGGATGTGTGGAGACCGCTAGCCGGCGGGACCGATCTGATGGTGTTGTTTGAGGCCGGCAAACTGACGCACAGAAAGTTCCTGAGCATCTGGAAACTCTCCGAACTCAAAGGTGTCGAGGTGACGCCGGAACACGTGACGCTCGGCGCGCTGACAACCTACACACAGGTGCAGGCGCATGCGGTCCTGCAGCGAGAATTTCCGCTGCTCTGCCAGGCGGCCCGTGAGACCGGCGGGATCGCCACTCAGAATCGCGGCACGCTTGCCGGAAATATCGTCAACGGGTCTCCGGCGGCTGATTCCCCGCCCGCGCTGCTGGTGTACGACGCGCAAATCGAACTGGTCTCCGCGCGCGGCTCACGCTGGGTGCCCTATCAAGGTTTCCATACCGGCTACAAAACAATGGTCCTTCGACCCGAGGAAATCATCCGGCGCATTCGACTCCCCCGCACGAAGCAAGGCTGGCGACAGTATTACCGTAAGGTGGGCACGCGAAAAGCGCAGGCAATCTCCAAAGTATGCTTTGCCGGCTCGGCGCAGATGCAACACAACACGATTCGCGACATCCGCATGGCGTTGGGCAGCGTCGCGCCGATTGTCCTCCGGTGCGCGCGTACCGAAGCGGCCTTGCGATCGCAAAAGGTAAGTGCCGGCGCTTTCGCCGCCGCGAAAGAGGTGCTGGCGCAGGAAATTACTCCCATTGACGATATGCGCTCGACGGCCGCCTACCGCCTCCGGGTGGCGCAAAATCTTCTGGAAGAGTTTCTGCTGCAGCTCCAGAACAATGGCGGAGACGAATCGCATCGCGGTTTGGCAGCCGCCGAAAGCTGATGACTCCGGACATAATCATCCGCGGCGAAAGGGTTGTGACCACGGCTGGCGTTCATCCGGCCTCGATTCACGTCTGCGACGGCGTCATAGCAGCGATCAAGGCTCGCGATGAAGTGCCGGGAGAGTGTGCAGTGTTTGACGCGGGCCGTTCGGTGGTCATGCCTGGCCAGGTGGATACCCACGTGCATATCAACGAACCCGGCCGCACGAACTGGGAGGGGTTCGAGACGGCGACGCGCGCGGCCGCAGCCGGAGGTGTCACCACGCTGGTGGATATGCCGCTGAACAGCATTCCAGCGACAACCACACGCGAGTCGCTTGAGGCCAAGATCGCAGCGGCGAAGGGACACTGCTGGGTGGACGTGGGTTTCTGGGGCGGCGTGGTGCCGGGTAATACGCCGCAACTGCGGCGCCTCTGGGATGCGGGCGTCCTCGGATTCAAGTGTTTTCTGATCCATTCCGGGGTCGATGAGTTTTGCCACGTGGCGGAGGTGGACCTGGAGACCGCGCTCGCGGAGCTAACAGCTCTCGGAGCGGTGCTGATCGTCCACGCCGAGCTGCCCGGCCCGATTGATGAGGCGCTTCGCAAGCAGGCAGCGGGCGCCGCCAGCGACCCACGACGATATTCGACTTTCTTGGAATCGCGGCCGCGCGAGGCGGAAAACGAGGCCGTGGCGCTTCTCATGCGTCTCCTGCAGCGGCTGGCCCGAACGGTGCGTGGGACGCCCCATGCAGGTCCATGGGTGCACGTCGTCCATCATTCCTCGGCTGATGCGCTGCCGTTGCTGCGCAAGGCCAGAGAGGACGGTTTGCCGATCACCGCCGAGACCTGCCCGCACTATCTGCGCTTCGCCGCCGAGGAGATCCCCGACGGCGCCACCGAGTTCAAGTGCTGCCCGCCGATTCGTGAACGCGAGAACCGCGAACTGCTCTGGGCGGCGCTCAGCGAGGGCCTGATCGAAATGGTCGTTTCGGACCACTCTCCCTGCCCTCCCGAATTAAAATTGCGAGAGTTCGGTGACTTCATGCGCGCCTGGGGCGGGATCTCTTCGCTGCAGCTCCGGCTGCCGGTGATGTGGACGGAAGCGCAGCGGCGCGGCTACGGTCTGCGGGAATTGGCCAAATGGCTCTGCTCCGCGCCGGCAGGCCTGGTCCGACTGCGGGACCACAAAGGAAGCATTTCTCCAGGCTGCGACGCCGACCTAGTGGTCTGGAATCCGGAAGCATCCTTCCGCGTGGATTCTGCGATGCTCCACCACCGGCACAAGCTCACGCCGTATGCGGGGGAGGTCTTGAGCGGCATCGTGGAAACGACATTTCTGCGTGGCCGGAAAATCTACGACGGCGGCCAATTCCCTGCCGGCCCAATTGGGGCGATGCTCAAGCGAGGAAACCCCTGATGGACTTCACCGAATTGATCGATCTCGCCGCCGAGCGCTTGGGCGGAGCCGTTCTCGCCGCCAACGATGAGTTTTTTGCCCCAAAAGAAAACCTGCTGAAGCCCGGCAAACCCATCTTCATCGAAGGTAAGTACACCGATGTCGGAAAATGGATGGACGGCTGGGAGACGCGCCGGCGGCGAACGCCCGGATTCGACTGGTGCATCATTCGGCTGGGGCTGCCGGGAATCCTTCGGGGAGTCGTCGTTGATACCTCCCACTTCAAAGGGAATTACCCCGAGCACTGCTCGATCGAAGCGTGCGTACTCGACGGGCATCCAGATGTGGGGCAACTGACGAGCGCGTCAACGCAATGGACAGAGCTTCTGCCCAAGTCGAGCCTCAGCGGCGACGCTGAGAACCCATTTGCGATTGATAATCCGCAACGCTTCACGCATCTCCGCTTCAAGATTTACCCAGACGGCGGTGTGGCTCGGCTCCGCGTGTACGGAGAGGTGGTGCCGGACTGGACTCGACTTGGCCACAGCAGGAGCGAGGTCGACCTGGCAGCAGTAGAGAGCGGCGGGCTGGTGGTGGCCTGCAGCGATATGTTCTTTGGCTCGCGCCACAACCTGATCATGCCCGGCCGTGCCGCAAATATGAGCGATGGCTGGGAGACGCGCCGGCGGAGAGGGCCGGGGCACGACTGGGTGATCATCAAGCTGGGAACTTCCGGCGCCATTCGCCGGGTGGAGGTGGATACCTCGCACTTTAAGGGCAATTATCCGGAGAGTTGCCAGCTCGAGGCATCGAGCGCTCCGGCGACAGCTAAGGACCCATCCGGTCTTTCGACTTTGTCGTGGGTGGAGGTCCTGCCGCGCACCAAGTTACAGCCGCACACCCGGCACTTCTTCGAGAAGGAATTGAAAGACGCCGGCGGGGTGACGCACGTTCGCTTCAACATTTATCCGGATGGCGGCGTCAGTCGCCTGCGGGTCATGGGCACGGTGAGCGGGAGCAAGAGTTGACCCAAGGCATTGCGCGCCTGAACGCTCTTTCTTCGCAAGAAGCCCAGGCCGAGCTGCTGAAGTGCTGTGGTTCGACGAACTGGGCGCGCCGCATGGCCCAGCAGCGGCCTTTCCCCACCGGGGGCGACGCGATGCGAAGGCTCCTCGATGCGGCCGACCGCGTCTGGTGGGACCTGGGCCGCGAGGATTGGCTCGAGGCGTTCACCCGGCACCCCAGAATCGGAGAGAAGGCGGCCGCAAAGGACGCCTCCGCCGAGACGCGCCGCTGGTCGGAGGAAGAACAGTCAGGCACTCGCAGCGCGCGAGAACAGGTGTTGGCCGCGCTCGCGAAAGCTAATCGCGCCTACGAGCAGCGCTTCGGCTATATCTTCATCGTCTGCGCCACCGGCAAAAGCAGCGAGGAGATGCTTGCGCTTCTCCAACAACGCCTCCAGAATGACCCCGCCGCGGAACTCCGCATGGCTGCGGAGGAGCAGCGCCGGATCACCCATCTGCGGCTGCAAAAGCTTTTGCAGGCCTAACATACGATGAGCGGAATCAGCACCCATGTCCTTGATACTTCCATAGGGCGGCCAGCCAGCGGCGTCAGAGTGGTGCTGGAGGTCCATTCTGCGGGAAAAGATTGGAAGGTGGTCGGGAAGGGGAAGACAGATGCTGACGGGCGTGTCGCAAATCTTCTGCCCGCGGGATCGCATCTGGAACCGGCGAATTACCGGCTCACATTTGATGTGTCCTCCTATTTCCGCGCGCAAAAAGTGGCAAGCTTCTACTCCGAGGTCTCGACCCTCTTTGCCGTGCGCGACGCTGCGCAGCACTATCATATTCCTCTGTTGTTGAGCCCCTACGGCTACACCACTTACCGGGGGAGTTAGCCGATCACGATGGACTTCAACCTCAACGAGTGGCTCAACCTGGCGGTACGCTGGTTTCACGTGTTCGCCGGCATCCTGTGGATCGGCCAGACCTACTTCTTCACCTGGCTCGACGGCCAGTTGAGCGCCGAGGAGCAGGCCGGCGCAAAAGAGAACCCGGGAGCGCAGGTATGGATGGTTCACAGCGGCGGCTTTTATGTGGTCGAAAAGCAGAGAGTCCCGGAACTGCTGCCGCGGAAACTGCACTGGTTTCGGTGGGAGGCGGCGCTAACCTGGATTAGCGGCATGGTCTTGCTCACCATCGTCTACTACATGGGCGGCGCGCTGGTGGACGAAAGCGTAGCCAACATCAGCGTTGGCGCCGGAGTCGCCATCGGGCTTGGCTTGCTCACTGTTGCCTGGCTCGTTTACGACTTCATGTGGCAATTGCCCGTAGGCAGGTCCGAGACGCTTTTCGCGGGCGTCTCATTGCTTCTGGTGATAGGCGTCGCTTACGGCCTCACTCGGGTGCTGAGCGGTCGAGCGGCCTACATCCATGTTGGCGCCATGTTCGGCACGCTGATGGCGGCCAACGTCTGGATCCGCATCTTGCCGGCGCAGCGTCAGATGATCGCCGCACTCAAAGAAGGCAGGAAACCCGACGCCGCCCTGGCCGCGCGGGCCAAGCTACGCTCCAAACACAATACGTATATGGTGGTGCCGGTGGTCTTCATCATGTTGAGCAACCACTTTCCGACCGCTACCTACGGCAACAAGTACAACTGGGAGATTCTGGCGGTATTGGTTCTGGCAGGCTGGATAGCCGCGAAGTTCATCCGGAACGCGTAGGACGCGTCCAGATCGAGCGCGACTGCGATGCCGTCAGGCCTTCCAGGCTCCGAGGAGCCGGCGGAGGATCACCAATTGTCCGACGTGATAGGCATTGTGGTCGGCGATGAGCATTGCTTCCCGGAGAATGGTCTGACCCTGGCCGTGCGGAATGGGCGCAAAAAGGTCCGTGTCGGGATTTTCGACCAGGGCCTGCATCGCTCCGAGGTCGGCACGGAAGCTTTCCACGCTCGCCTTCCACGCAGCCGCATCGGGCGGGGCATCGCCTTTCGGCCAGTAGCTTTCAGGAAACTTCGGCGAGACGTGCTTCAGGTTCCGGCTGAACTCCAGAATGTCCCACTGGGCGATGCGCATGTGTTCGAGCAGCCGCCAGGGAGTGAACGGCAGGCCCTTGGGCTTTGCCCCGCGCAGCTTTGCGGGCAAGCCGGCAATCACAGTGTCGAAGTTCACGTGGGCGTCGCGGCCGCGCAATAACTCGACCAGGTGCTGCCGCAGTACGGTGTCATCGCGCATAGGTAACCTCTCGCATTGCCTAGGATGGGCTCGGAATCTATTTCTTCGAAATCACCACCTGCTGCGGCGTTGGCGGCAGCGGATGCAGTTCGCACGAGGCGAATCCCGCGTTGCGAAACATCCGCTCGTACTCGGAAAAGGTATAGGCATCGCCGCGTTGCGTGGTGGCCAGCATGATCATGCTGAACTTCGCGGGAATGGGCGGCGAGACGCGATCCTCGTTCGGGACAAACTCGAAAGTGACCGCCCGTCCACCGGGCGCCAATGCCGCATGGACTTTGCGCAGCAGTCCTTCGCAAGTGGGAATATCGAAGTGATGCAGGAAATTCGTGAGCAGGACGAGATCGTAACCCTCGCCATAATCGACATCAAAGGCGCTCCCGGGAAGGGTGCGATACCTGCCAGCCGCTCCCGCCGCCCGCGCGTTTGTCCGCGCCACTTCGAGAACCTTCGGCCAGTCCACCGCCACAACCTCCGCGTTCGGATTATGTTTGGCTAGAGTGATGCCAAACAGGCCGTGACCCGCAGCGATATCCAGGATCTTCCACTTCCGGCCCTCAGCAGCGCCCACGAGCTTCGCAATCAACTCAGCGGGTAGCGCCATCATCGGGGCCATGTGACGGGCAAACTCCACCCAGATGGGGTGCTCTGGGGCCAGGGTGCCTTCTTCGCTGATCACCGTGCCGCCTTTCCGCACGGCAGCCGCCACGTCTTTGAATCCTTCGGTCAGCAGCGGCGAGCCGAGAAATCCCGCCGCGGAGGCGATGCATGCGGGCGAGCGGCGGTCCAGAAACATCGCCGAGTCGGCCGTGAGGGAATAGCGGCTGCCATCCTTGCTCAGGAATCCGATTGCCACCAGGTAGTCGCACAGGATGCGCGTGCCTCGTTCCGACGCGCGACAGCGTTGCGCCAGTGCTGGCGCAGTCTCGGCTCCTTCGCCAATGGCCGTAAACAGGTCCAGCTCAATCGCCGCTTTGAGCGCCGCCGTCTGCTGGTAGGCATTCATTACCTCGAAAAAACGCTCGGGAGAAGGTTGCTGCGCGGAACCGGGCACGGGCATGATTTATTTTCACCCCCGGCAAATTGTTCCATATCTTCGGCGGGATTTGTAGTGCGACTTGCACCACACGCGCTTGCCCTGGCGCACGCGGAGGGCAACCCCCGTCTCCCGGACGGTCCTTACCGACAAGAGGGCAGGTGCTGCAGACATTCAGAGGTCGTGAGGGAAGGGTGGCGCAGCGAAGCGCTCAAGTGGCACACAGTGAGTCAATTCTTACAACTTGCGGAATCACGGCGCTACCTTGCGTCATCGCCTTTATTTGGATTCAACTGGAGTCAACTTAGCTCCGCCCCTCGCTGGTGTCCTGTAGGAGACGTCAATCAATTCCTCACTCCGTTGGGCCCCCCGGCCGCGCAGATTTACAGCCTTACACGCCAGATACAGTTCTCTTCGTTTGGCCTCTTCTTCTGGACCTATGCGATGCCGCGGGGCCGCCAACATCCTGGCCATTTCCCTACAGAGTCGCGCTGCCTCTGACTTGATATACAACGGGGAAAGGTCTTCCAAACAAATCAAGACTTTCGCGGCTTCGCGGAGGCTCCACATTGATGCTGGGTTATGTAGAGGATTCGGACGCCTCCTCTTCTCTGGATAGAGCTTTCCTCCCCATCGGCTCTGGAAATGTTCTAGGTACCATTCCCCGTGGCTGTCATGTTTCTTGGCAAGCTTAATTCGCAACATCACGCTTCCACGGACCCCCTCGATTCTCGCAATGCCCTCACCATCAAAAAACCCTGCTGCCCTTTCATTTGTGATCTGATCGCTTCCCAAGCACTGCATGACGGACCTCCTGCGTCATTCCCGTTTCCGTGTTAGCTCGCTCTCGCATCGGGCCGGGATCGTGTACGAAGGCTCGCTGCGGTCATGACCGATCCTTGTGCAGCCTGAAAGTGCCGTCCTTCTCAAGTTGGATGAACTTATACCGTCTCCCCCTGACACCAACCACCACACCTTCACCGAATTTCAATCTAAGCAATTCGTCCGTGGTCAGGCGGAGCAACCGCCCTTCAATCGAATCGGGGAAAGCAAATTGCGAAGAAGGGCCCTCCTCCAAGTTCATATCTGCTGCGACCTGCCAGACGTTGCTCGGGCCTATCGTGATACGCAGAATCTCTTCCATGCGCCTATATAACCCACGGTGCCGCTCATTTGTATTGACCGCACAATCCGGAGTTCTACTGGGGATTACTTGGGCTCGTAGAGATTGCTCCGTCAGGGCAACAATCAAAGCACCACAGGGCATCTACTTCGTAATCTCTCGCAAAGACCCGCATGTATTCTGCGGCAAATTTCCCGCAGGGTAAACACATTTTCTAGCCTCCGCGTCTCCGGCAAATTGTTCCATATCTTCGGCGGGATTTGTAGTGCGACTGCACCACACGCGCTTGCCCTGGCGCAGGCGGAGGGCAACCCGCGTCTCCCGGACGGTCCTTCCGTCAGGAAGGCAGGTGCTGCAGACATTGAGAGGTCGCGAGGGAAGGGTGGCGCAGCGAAGCGCTCAAGTGGCATACTTTCGTCCCTGCTTACCTGCGTGAGCCAGGGAACTGATGCACAAGGAATACCATCGCCGGCATTCGCCGCGGCTTGGCCGCGAAATGGGCATCGTTGTCTATGGCCATTGGGGCCCGCCGCTGCTGGCGTTCGCCACCAGCGGGGGCGATGAGTGGGAGCACGAAAACCAGGGCATGATTGGCGCGCTCGCGGGTCTAATCGATGCCGGGCGCGTGAAAATCTTTACCGTGAACTCGCTGAATTTTGAGAGCTTCTATAACAAGGACGCGCACCCGTTCCATCGCAGCTACGTCCAGAGCCAATTTGACGGCTATATCCGCGAGGAACTGGTTCCCTTCGTGCGCGCGCATTGCCACAGCCCGGATATTGCCATCTCGACGATGGGAGCATCGTTTGGCGCCTACCACGCCGCAAACACGCTCTTCAAACATCCCGACGTGGTTAAGCGCTGCTTCGCCCTCTCAGGCATTTATGATCTGAAGCAATTCATGGATGGGACGTACGACGACACCTTCTATTTCAACAATCCGGTGGACTACCTCTCCACTCTCTCCGATCCGTCGATTCTCAGCCAGCTCGCCAGTTGCGACATCCACATCGCCACGGGGAGCGGCCCGTGGGAAGACAGCGCCTTCTCCTACCAGTTGTCGAGAATCCTCGCCAGCCGGGGGATCCCGCATCATTTAGACGACTGGGGGCCGGAGGGCGGGCACGATTGGCCGTACTGGCATCACCAGATGTGGGAGTACATCAACAAGCTTTTCTAATTAAACCAGAAGTAGCTTGGTTCAGTGCGGCCCTTGGGCTTGCCATTCGTGAGATAGCTTCTGGCAGGAGTTACGCCAGGCCCAGCCGGTCGAGCAGATAGCGGCCCTTCGTGATCACGGGTTCTTCATCAATCCAGACGTCGCAGTGCCGCGTGAGTACGTCCACGTGTGTTTTGGATTTCCAATCCGCGCGCGTCTGGCTGCCGTAGGGATCACCGAAGGCGATGTGCACTCCTGGCAGTTTTTCGTCTTGCAGCAGGTTGCCGATCATCTCTGAGAGCCCGAGGTTGGTGCCAAAGGCCAGCTCGCCGACGCGGTCGCTGTTCTCGTCGGTGTGGCAATAGGCCCAGAATTCGCGCTCGAGGTCGGCGCGCTTACAGCAGGCGGAGGTCAGGCGGCCTCCTTCGATTTCAAGCACGAGCGGCGTCTCGCGGAGGTCGCCGTACTTGCCGTTGAAGTGGTCCCCGGCCGTGCCGTCGCACACAAATGTGCCATCGACGCGCGCAGGCGTGGTGAAGACCTCCCCTGCCGGCAGGTTCGACCAGTAGCGCGGGCTAATCAGCCCACTGGTCTTTACCCACTCCAGCGAGGGATCGAATACAGCGGTGAACGACGTACCGGCATCCGTGCGCACGCGGAGCGAACGAGCCCCGTGCAGGCGCTGGCGCAGGCGGTCGCTCAAGCGATCGACCAGCGTATAGTCGGTGCGCATGCCCTGCTGCATGATCTCCGGGGTGACTCCCACCATGTGGGCATAGCGGATCTGCCGGCGCTCCACGATGGACACGATGGCCATCCGCGCCGGCAGTTCACCGGGCAGCGGCTTCATGCACAGGATGCCGACGTCGGCGGCCTCGAGCGCTTCGAGCACTTCGTCGGGAGCGCCGGAGAGCGGCCGAGGCGCGATATCCTCGATCAAGCAGCCCGTCCAGGCTGCCTGCTGAAGAGCCAAGGCGTGCGCCAGGCTGGCGGCCACTTCGCGGCTGGGCTCATCGGCGATTAAAACAACTTTTTCGCCGGGCCGTATACCAAGACACGTTTCCACGGCGTTGCGCGCCCCGAGAACCAGGTCGGGATTCACAGCCCCCAAATTCGCTTCAATCATCGCAGATCGTCACCGCGCATCCTGGAGCATTCTATGATTGATCGAAGTAATGACTCCCTGGCAGTTGGGAAGGATGACGCGAAGGAGATACTGGATCAGACCCTCTCTCGGCAGCCAGCGCGGGGGACAACCCCGCGTGCCCGCTCTGGCTCTCAAGCAGGATGGCGCGCTTCGGGCGATCCCCCCACCCGTGGGCCAACGACGAAGGCGGGCACCTGGCCGCCGCCGGAAGTGACGTTGGCGAGCCCCGTCGCGCTCAACCGGGTAAGGAAGCCCGCCATGCGCCCGCGGAACAAGTACGGAGCAATATCCACCAACATGTCGCGCATTTGGACGCCGGCATCCGTCTGCATCGGGAAGATTTCGCGCCGCACAGCAATGCGCTTTTGCACCACCCAGGCGCGTTCGCGGTCGGCCAAGGCGCGCTGAAGCTCGGCGTCCCACTCGCGTTCGTCGGTTTCCCAGCCGAGCGTCACGCCCGCCCCGCCATAGTCGTCATTGGGCTTGAGGACAAAGTCCGTGCGGCGCCCACGGACGTATTCGAGCAACTCTACCGGTTGGGATTCAAACGTGGTTTTTACATCGCCCAGCAAGCGGGTCCAGGGCACGTGTCGCTGGATCAGCTCGCGCTCGGCTGGCGTAAAGAGTTCGCGATTGCGCTCGTCGGTCAGCACCGCGAAAAAGGCCTTCTTGTGAGGAATCTTGCAACGCAAGCTGTTGGCGACGCACACGGCGCGCGCCTCGTAGGCGCGGACCAGCGCGGCGCATTCGGCGGGCCGCGCAACGATGTCGTTGATCAGCACGCGGCGATAAACGAGGTCAATCTTGCGGCCCTGCGCGGCCAGTGTCCGGCCGTCGAACTCGAGCTCGCGCGGATCGCAGACCAAAGTGGCTACGCCCAATTTTTCAAACCGCGCCTGGATAATTTCAAATTCGCTCCAGGTGGGCACCTCGCGCCAATCCACGATGGCGATCACGGGAGTGGCGGACGTGCCGCCCCACTCGCGGTAGCTCGCCAGCAGCGCGTCGAGCAGCGCGGCCATCAATGGATACATCCGAACGCTGAACCGCTCCTCAAAGCGCGCCATAACCGGCAGCGCGCGGAAGATCTCGGCCAGGGTTTCGGCATAACCCGGACCGGCGGGCGACTCGGCATTGTACTCGGCGAACTGCAGTGCATCGGGCAGCAAAAAAGCGTCCAGGCGCGAGGCAGTGCTGGCCCGGGCGTAGCCGGGCTCCATCCGCGCGAGGCGTTCTTCCTCGGGGTTAAGAGCGACCTGAGCGAGCAGGGCGGGCGCACGGAGTGCTGTAGCCACAATGCGCTCGCCCAGCTCTGCGATGGTTTCCGCCACCTCTCGGACACGGCGCTCGTCCTGCTCGCTGAGGAAAAAGGGGCGCAGGAACGGGCAGTGGATCCGCTCGCCAAAGGTGAGCCGCGCGGCGCGCATACGTGCGCTGAGCTCGGCGCAGAAGGCAGGGC